>Ga0209060_10000082_pt1 | contig 262325 bp, 232 predicted proteins | sample Coa_R1_8_FD_187155 | JGI IMG/M metagenome (GOLD analysis project Ga0209060, IMG submission 187155) | Surface soil microbial communities from Centralia Pennsylvania, which are recovering from an underground coalmine fire - Coalmine... | ecosystem: Environmental > Terrestrial > Soil >... | reverse complement strand
CGTCCAGCCCGAGGTGGCAAAGTTGTTCAGGTTGGTCTGGCAGAGCACGGTGCCCCCCGGCTGATCCATCAGCGTGGCATAGGCGTTCGTCTGCCCACCGCTAGACTGGTAGTAGCCGGTGTAGGTGTATACAGTGCCAGCGGTCAGGTTGGGGATGATCTGGAAGACCGTTGCGCAGTACTCGCTGTTGCTCGGGCCACAGTCCGCAGTGGTGGGTGACTCCAGCACACTGTAGTTGCCAACCGCGCCGCCGGAGATGACGCTTGGGTTGTTGTCTCCGCCCACTTGCCAGTCGGTGAAGCCGCTCTCGAAGCCGCCATTCGATAGGAGGTTGTTCGCCGGGGGCTCGGAGAAGAGTTGCTGGCCGAAGTAGTGGATATTCGGCCCGCTGGTGGTCCAGCTGCTGCCGAACCACTCCATGTAGCCGTAGATGTTCACTGTGCCGCCGAAGTTTGCGGACGTGCTTACCCCCACATAGTTCGCGTAGGGTGTGGCCGCCTTGAGACCGTAGAAGGTGTAGTTAGAGTTAGTGGTGTCGTTGATCTGGAACGTCGCATTCGTGGTAGTGTCGCCATCCGTGGCCCAGAAGCTGGAGTTGTTGCATCCGGCGCTCCCGATCTGGAAGTGATCGAGCGACTCGAAGGAGTCCAGGCCGAACGCCTGCAGGTTGCTGCAGTCGTCGAAATAGAATGCCTGCGTGTTGGCCTTGAGCCAGGTCTGAAGGTAGGATAGGTCGCCTTCATCGATTGGCCAGTTGGTCATGATCGTTGGCCCAAAGTCGAGCACGGCCTCATCGATTGCGCCGCCGTTGGTGCCGCCGCCCACCACGACGCCCTCGTTCAGCGCCATGGCCCAGAGGCCATGGATCACGAAGCCGCTGGACCCGAAGGTGCCAAAGTCGGCCACATTGTAGCCGTCCACAACGTCGTCATAGGTCAGCCAGGTGTCCTGACCCGCCGAGCGGAAGGTGTAGGGATAGGTGGAGGGAGTGCTGGTCAACGACTGGCTAGGATAGAAGACAGTGATGCCCCGGACACCAGCGTTGGCGTCTATGGTAATGAAGGCCGGGTCTCCGCCCGGGTTACTGGTGCCCGCGTCGCCGGTAGCCTCCAGCACGGTGCCATTAGAAGCCGTCTCGTGGTTGTCGTCGAAGGACCCGCGCAATTCCACGCCGGGCGGTATAGTGAGCGTTCCTGTCACGTAATACGTGCCCGCCGGCATATACACCGTGCCTCCTCCATTGGAGGCGACAGCGAGCGCGCTCCGGATGGCCTGCGTGTCGTCAGCGACACCATTCCCCGTGGCGCCATAGTCCATCACGTTATAGAAGGCCGTCTTGTTGTTCGGCGCCATCACCGTCGGGATGGAATAGGATTGGTCGACCGCCTGGGGGATCAGGTCGGTGTCGGTGTAGCCCTGAGAATATTGGTTGACCGTGACCTGATAGTCGATCGGTTGGGTGACATGATGCAGCGAGCCGTACCAGTTGCCCAGGGTGTTTTCCTGCATAGAGACACCCTTGAGCGCGTTGGCTATGCTCACGCCGTAGAGCGTCGTGTCGTCGGCGCGCTGGAGCAGGATTCCGACCAGGTGAGTGGTGGTGTAGCCAGCGAGTCCCGCCATATCGGCGCTGCCGGGCTTGGTCGTCACCACCGAGGGTGCGTTCTGCCAGATGCTGTTCGCGATGACGTCATTGCGGATGAAGGAGTAGTCGAGGTCGCCGTCCAACGTCACACAGTTGAGCAAACATGTGGCGTACAGGCCTTGAATGGTGATTGCCGTCGCACAATTTTGGGTCGGCTGGGGAGGGGCAGGACAATTCGCACCGAAGGAGATGCCCTGATAGGAGTCGAAAAGGGTGACGTTCTCCACATTGGTTCCGTTGTCGACGCTCTGGATCGTGTAGGGATAGGCGTTAATGGTAGCGGCGGTATAGTTCTGTCTCGGGTACCAGATGCTCAGGTTGCGCACGGTCGCCGCTGCTTGCAGGGTGATGAACGGAGTGCCCGTGGCGCTGCCCTGGCCGCTGTACGCTTCCAGAATCGTCCCCGCTTGCGCGCCAGGGCCAGGGGCAATCCAGTCCCCACGCAGCGTCACGCCCATGGGCACAGTTAGGGTGCCGTCGATCTGGTAGGTGCCGTCCGGCACAAATACCACCCCGCCGCCCGCGGCCCAGACGTCGTTGAGCGCGTCCTGGAAGGCGCCCGTAGCGTCTTGGCCGCCGGTGTTGTCCGCGTTAAAGGGGGCCTTCGTCACCACCGCGTCGGCCACCACCGCTTCATTGGTAGTCAGCGGAGCCGTGACGATACCTGGGCTGAGGCTGCTGGCGCCACCGATGCTGGTCAACGACACATCACTGATCAAGCTTACCTGTCCGCTTGCGCCTAAAGCCGCGGTCTCGAAGGCGATGGTAGCCGTGCCATGGGTAATGGTGGCCCAGCAGGATATCTGGGTCCAGATGGTGGTAGCATTGGCGGGGATGGGAGCTTTACACAGGATGGTACCACCGGGCTGGTCGTAGAAAGTCAGTTGCGACTTCTCACCCGGCTGTGCAGTGATGGCGGTGGGACCAGACTCGATCCAGGCCGAGGCCCTATAGGTTCCACTGCTAAGGCCCGACAGATTTTGGAACACCGAGACGTCAAAGCTGCTGCCGGCCAGGGTTTCCGCCAGGTTGTGGCTACAGGAGCCGTGTCCACCACTCTGGATGTATTCGGCGCTCGTGGTACCCGCCACGCTCCAATTCGTGAGCCCGCTGTCGAAGCAGCCGTTCTGAATGAGGTTGCTGCCCTGGGCATGGGCCGGGGTGATCGGCAGCAATGAGCCAAGTAGCTGGAATGGGCCGACCGGCAGCATACCGATGACCAGCAGGAAGATGCTCACAAAAACCAGGATGCCGCGGCGTAGCATGTGCGGCGGTCGCGATGTTTCCCGTGGCTTGTGGTCGCCCATGGCGCGTATCCGCTTTGCCAGGAGTGTCTTCATTGCTTTGCCCCTTCCTCATTGACGAGAGAGCTTCACACTCAATAAGCGCGCCGACGAGACCGTGTCCGGCGTTTGGTAAGTAACGGAACAGAAAACGGCATGGTCCATGCCCGCCTGGGCTGCCATTGCACCGGCAAGCGAAGTCGGGTCCGTCCGACTCCACTCTACCGGCGCCGTTCTACCCTGAGCTACCTCTAGCTGGCTTATCCCCCCAGGTCACGCTCCTCCACGCGGCGCGACGCGTGCTTACCAGGCAGCTGGGCTGAGCAGGAAGTCGTCTCCCTGCAGCCACTGGCTGGTGCTGTTGGGGATGGTGCTCAAACTGACTGTCAGCTCGCCGGTGCTATCCACGACGGCGGTACAACTGAACGGATACCAACCCGAGGTGGCGAAGAAGTTGAGGTTGCTCTCGCACAACTGCGTGCCCCCCGGTTGATCCTGCACAGCTACGCCGGCGTTTGGCTGTCCGCCGCTGGACTGGTACCAGCCTGTAAACGTGTACCTCGCGCCAGGCGTCAGCCCGGTGATCGTCTGGTAGGTGGTGTCGCAGGGCAGGTTGTTGCAGCTCGCGACGTCGACATTAGGCAGTTCCTTCAGGCTGTAGCCATCTCCGTCCTGGTCGCCGCCCGACACTATCACCGCATTCGCCGGGACGCCGTCCACCCAATCGGTGAAGTCGCCTGTCTGGAAGCTCGGGTTCAGCAGGCTGTTGGAGAGGCTCTGGCTAGGCATCCCTGGCGTCAATGCGAAATCGTCACCCTGGATCCACTGGCCGGAATTGGGTATGCCGCTGAACGTCACCGTCAGCTCGCCGGTGCTATCCACGACGGCAGTGCAGCTGAACGGGGTCCAGCCCGAGGTGGCGAAGAGGTTGAGGTTGCTCTCGCACAAGACCGTACCCCCCGGTTGATCCTGCACAGCCACGCCAGCGTTTGGCTGCCCGCCGCTGGACTGGTAGTAGCCGGTGTAGGTGTACAGCGCCCCGGGGGTGAGACCGCTGACGGTCTGCCACACTGATTCGCAGTATTGGCTGTTGTTTGTGCCACAGTCGCCGGTGGTGGCTGTTTCCTCGACACTATACCCGCCCGTAGCCCCGCCAGAAACGATCTGAGCATTCACGCCGCCCCAGCCCTCGGTCCAGCCGTTGAAGTTGCCGCTGTCGAAGCCGCCGTTCTGCAGCAGGTTGTTCACCGGGGGCTCGGCGAAGAGCTGCTGGCCGTAGACGGAGATGTTGGTCCCGCTGGTCGACCAGGTACAGCCACTCTGCCAGGTCTCGCCGCCGTAGATGGTGACGCTGCCGCCCCAGTTCGAGGGCGTGCTCACGTCCGCATAGCCGCACGCTTCCGAATTAGATACCAAGTCGTAGAAGGTCGCGCTGCCCCCGTTGATCTGGTACTGGACATCCGCGCCGCTGGTGTCGCTGGAGGTGAACCAGAAGGTGCTGTTGTTGCAGCCCTTTGGGCCGATCTGGAAGTGCACCCGTGTGTACAGCGAAACCATGCCGAACCCGTTGAGGTTGCTGCAATCGTTCAGGATGTACGTCTGCGCGGTCGTCTGCTCGTAGTTTTGGATGAAAGACTGGTCGCCGGTCCTCCCCGGCCAGGGAGAGAACCACCAGGGCCCAACGTCGAGCACCGTCTCGTCGATCCAGCCGGCATTGGTGCCCGCGCCCACCACTATGCCTTTGTTCAGAGGCGTGGCCCACAGGCCGTGCACCACGAAGCCGTTGGACTGGTCGGTGCCGAAGTCGGCCTGGTTGTAGCTGTTGACGAGCTGGTCGTAGGTCAGCCAGGTACCCGCACCGGCCGAGCGGAAGGTGAAGGGATAGGTGACGATGGGCCCTTGATAGGGCTGGTTGGGGTAGAACACCGTCACCCCGCGCACCCCCGCGTTCGCCTGCATAGTGATGAAGGCGGTGTCGGTGTCAGGCGAGCTCGTGCCCTGGCCGGCGTACGCCTCCAGAATCGTGCCCCCGAGCGCAGTGAACAGCCCCGCGTGGTTCTCGTCGTAGCAGCCGCGCAGCTCCACACCACTAGGCACGTTGAGTGAGCCCAGCACCTCATAGATGCCTGCCGGCAGGTACACCGTGCCGCCGTGTGCGTTCGATGCGTCATTGAGCGCTTGCTGGATGGCGTTGGTGTCGTCGTTGGTACCGGTGGGGTCGGCGTTGTAGGGGCTGAGCAGCACATTGAAGAAGTTGCTGTGGTTACTTGGCGCCAGCGTGGGCGGCATGCTGTACGAGGCGGTCACCGCCTGGGGGATCAGGTCGCTGTCCTGGTACCCATTCACGTCGTTCTGCTGGTAGTCGATCGGCATGGTGACCTTGGCAAGGGAGCCGCTAAAGTTGCCCTCCGATGAGGGCGTCATGGAGACGTTCTTGAGCGCGTTGGCCACGCTGATGTTGTAGAGCGTGGCGGTGTCTGCGCGATGCATGGCCACCCCCACCAGGTGGGTCGTGGTGTAGGCGGCCAGGTTGGCCAAGTCCGTGCTGTTCTGCGGCTTGGTGGTCACCGCAGCGGGCGCGTTGTACCAGACGCTGTTGCCGATGGTGATGTTGCGGAAGAAGGAGAAGTCTTCAGAGTAGTCGACCTGGATGCATAGCAACAGGCAGGCAGCGTAGACCGACTGGATGATGGTGCCAACGCCCGAGGGAGAACTCCCATCGCCGAAGAAGATGCCCTGGTAGGAGTTGAAGAGGGTGACGTTCTCCACGGAGGCGTAGGCGGAAAGCGTGCTGCCGTTGGGCAGGTTCTCGATGGTCCAGGGGTAGGCGCTTATGGTGCTGGCGGTATAGCCCTGGTTGGGGTACCAGATGCTCAGGTTGCGCACCGCCGCCGAGACGTACAGGTTGATGAAGGGCGTGCCTGAGCTGCTGCCCTGGCCGCTGTAGGCTTCCAGAATAGTGCCCGCGGCGCCGCCCGGCGTGGTCCAGTCGCCGCGCAGCGTCACCCCCGCCGGCACGACCAGGGTGCCGGAGATCTTATAGATGCCATCGGGCACATATACGACGCCTCCGCCGCCATGGTTGTTGCTGGGACTGCCCACATCGTTGAGCGCGCTCTGAAAGGCAGCAGTGGAGTCGTTGGTGCCCGTGGGGTCCGCGCCGTACTGGCTGTCGGTGACCACGGCATCCGCCACGACCACCTCGTTCGTGGTCAGTGGCGCCGAGACAATACGGGGAGTCAGGCCAGCCGCATGCGCCGGCGAGGTCGGTGCCGCGATGAGAAACAGGCCGCTGGTCAGCGCCAGCAGTGTGAATAGCCGGAGCGCTATGCCGGCGAGGGCACTGTGGCCATCTGGATGGTGGTAGACGAAGTGGACAGGCCGGACAGGTAGAAGCTTCATGACTCAAGACTCCTCTCCTCGTTTCGACAGGCCTTTACTTGCTCGCTCATGTGGCGTACATGCTCTGCAGATGCTAGCAGATGACGGCGATCAAATGGGGCTCCGGCGCGGGGTAGGCTTTGGGAAATGCGCGGCGGCGACCTGGCCTGCACACGAATCACGTAGTCTTCGCGGGCGAGGCCGGTGAGCACCCGCGCAGTCGTGGGCCAGCTCATGCCAAACCGCGCGCAGACCTAGCGCTCTGGAACGCCCTCAGGGATTTCGTGGACGAAGGTGGCAGCGTTGCGCCTCGTGACAGAAGCAACCATGATGGGCTCAGGAGAGACTGAGCTGGACGAATTACCTCCTTTGAACGGTGAATTTTGGTTATACGAGTTAGTAACGCGAGTTATTACGTCAAGTATACAGAATACCTTCACTATATGTCAAGAGGATAGTTTGCTGTTTCCCTATGGTATGAGCCCTCGTCATACGACGGTTACACTGCGTGAAACCCTCATCCTTAGCATTGCGCGCCACAAGGGGCCGAAAGCGTGAGGCGGAATCAGTCCAATGTCGCCGATTAGTAACTCGTTTTAGTAACGCGATTAAATTCTACAATTGTGCCGAAAAGCTCAGGAAAGCGTGCGAAACACGGTCGTGCCCTTCCCCTCTGACCTAGCACTCCCCCAGGTTTGATCTATTGCGGAGACAGGCTCTCAGCAAGCACCAAATCGCTCCAAGAGCGTGCTGGCTCATTCCCAGGCCTGCCGCGTCACTTTGGCCTCATCCTGCGTCGCCGCAGCGACGAGCGCATACAGGGTGGCATTGCCTCTCGCTTTGTCGTTTCCTCACCCTTCGGGAGCAGGCCCTGTCGAAGCACGCGCAACGAGCTGCGTTGGAACTTCAATGAGTGTTGGAGGACGCTGGGGGTCTTGCAATCGCTCAATCACCAGACGGGCAGCCTCCCGTCCCAACTGATGGGCGTTGAAGTCGAGACTGGTTAACGGCGGTGAGAAAAAACGAGCAAAAGGCGTATTGTCAAAACTGGCCACACTCATAGTCGTGGGGACCTCTACCCCCTCTTCCCTCAGTGCTGCCAGCACCGCACACGCCAGCAGATCATTCACCACGACCAGGGCTGTAGGACGTTCTGCAGGTGGACAAGTCGAAAGTAATGCTTTTGTCTCACGGTAGGCCTCATCCTGCGTAGGGCCACAGCGGCGTATCCACGGCTCAATGAGAGGGAGCCCAAGCTCACGGTGAAGCTCCAGGCAGCGCTGCAGCCGACCCCCGAGGATAACGTGATCAGACACGCCATAGATATAGCCAATGCGACGGTGTCCCAGCTGCACAAGATGCTCAAGTACCAGTCGGACTGCCAAGTACTCTTCATTGCAAACGTAGTCGATGCGTGTCTGCTCAAAACCAGCAGTAGTCAGACCGATCATCGTAATAGGATACCCTTTGTCGCTGGTCACCCGCATCTCATGCAGCAACTCACCCCCTGTACTGGGCGATATAATTAACCCATCAATGCGCTGCTGCTTCAACCAGTCCAGGCACTGCAGCGCTCGCCTGGCGTCAAAGGCAGCTGCCGACAAGATGACACTATACCCCTGCTGGTCTGCATACTCCTCAATTCCTGCCTCTACCTCCAGATAGTGTGGATTGTGAGAATCGGGGATCGAGACTCCCAGGATCCGTGACGCCTGGCGACGCAAATTCCTGGCCGCCTCATGCGGTTGGTATTCGAGCTGTGCAATTGCCGCTTGAACCCGTGCACGAGTCCCCTCCGGAATGTTCGCAGTCGGAACGTTGTTGATAATCAGTGAGACCGTTGTCCGGGAAACACCTGCCAGACGCGCGACATCGTCACTTGTTGGCCGCTTCCTGCCGGAAGGTTTGGTGGATGCCATCCCAATTCTCCTTTGTGAGCAAATAGAGGAGTAAGCGTTTTACTCAAAATGTAAACGACCCGCCTGCTCTCTGTCAACTGTTCTGGCTGCTCTTGCCCGCTGATCAAGAGAGCGTTCTGGTTGCCTCAGAAGACAAACGCTCACCTGGGCAACGTTTGCGCCGGGGGAGCGTGCTCCGCCTCCCGCAGGCTGCGGCAGGCGTGCCTGGACCTTAGACATACTCCTCGTCGCCGACGGTGAGTCAAACAAAGATGACTGCGCTCTCATTCAGGGCGCTCCTTGTCCTCTCACTCCCACTTCCAGACTGGATCGAGACGAGCGTTGCAGAGCACATGGAGTGTTTTCGTAGGAGATTTCCCCGTGCTCATCCTTTGAGTGCACCTCCCGTCAGCCCGCGCACAAAATAGCGTTGGAGTATGAGGAACAGCATAATCATTGGTAAAGCGGCAATGGTAATCGAAGCGAACAGCAGCGGCCATTGGGAGCTATACTGCCCCTCGAACGTAAAAAGCGCCAATGATAAGGTTTGCTTCGCTGGATCTTGTAAAAAGAGCAGCGCAGTAAAGAAATCGTTCCAGATGCCGAAGCTTGAGGTAATAATGACGGTTGCGGTTACCGGGCGCAAGAGAGGGAACACAATTTGCCAAAAGGTGCGCCAGCGCGATGCGCCATCGATTTTGGCCGCTTCTTCCAATTCCAGTGGAATCGATTGGATAAAGCCAGTATAGAGAAAAATGACAAAAGGTAACGAGGTGGCAACGTAAAGAAGGACGACACCCTGATAGGTATCGATCAATGTCAGGTCTTTCATCAGGCGGTAGAGCGCAATGACGCCGATTTGCGAGGGGACGACCAGGCCCGCCACAAAATAGATGTAGAGCGCACTCTGCCATTTGCGGACACGGCGCGCCAGGGGATATGCCGCCATCGCTCCCACACAGACGAGGATGGCAAGCGCGGAGGTGGTGACGAGCAAGCTATTGAGCAAAGCTGATCCCAAACCTGCTGTGTTCCAGGCATCGGAGAAGTTGGACCAGAGAAACGCATGGGGCCATCCAAGCGGGTTGGTATAGAACTCAGGGAGGCTTTTCACCGCAATCGAGAAGACGACCCACAAGGGCAAGAGCACGATGATTGACCAGAGAGCAAGCATGAGCAGAGCAAGGATATTTCCAGGCAAACGTCCACGCTGCACGCTGCGTTGGAGCCGCCTTCGCCAGATTTCCAGCCGTGACAGCTGCGGGGATGACGGCGGAGTCGCAGCGGGAAGCGCATCTGGTGTTTCACGCCCCTCACGCACTTTCTGCAAGATCATGCCGTCGCCTCCCGTCGTCGCAGGAGAAGCAGGGTGCTCACCGAGAGAGCAAGCATAAGCACGAAAAACGCCACGCTCACCGTCGTCGCATAGCCGAACTGATTTTCGCTAAAGGCAATGCGATAAATTTGAGGAATGATGGTTTCGGTTGCGCCATTTGGTCCGCCGCTGGTCATCACATAGATGATGTCAAAGGTACGCAGACACCCAATCGTGCTGAGTAAGATGTTAACCGTCATCGCTGGCGCGAGCATCGGAAATGTAATGTGGCGGAAGCGTTGCCAGTCGTTGGCTCCATCAACGTCCGCGGCTTCATAGAGCTCGTGGGGGATCAGTTGCAAGCCGGCGAGAAAGACAATCATGCTGAAGCCCGTCCATTGCCAACACATGGTCGCAATAATGCTCCCAAGAGCCAGGTGGGAGTTGCCGAGCCAGTCCTGCTCAAGTCCCGTCAGGTGGAGCATTCCTAGAAAGGTATTAAGGCCACCGGAAGGGCCTGGCTCGTAGATATAGCTCCAGATGTAGCCAATCGCAACAGAACTCAGTAACATCGGGATCAGAAAGAGAACGCGCAAAAAGGCCGTTCCACGGGTGAAGCGCTGTAAGCAAAGCGCCAGGCCCAAGCCCAGCCCATTCTGGATGATCATCACCGCAACCGTGAAAATCAGGGTATGCTCCAGGGCTGGCCAGAACTGGTTATCCGTGAGCAAACTCTGATAGTTGACCAGGCCAACTGATTGGAGTTGTTGAGAAATCCCATCCCAATTTGTGAAGCTCAACCCCACGCTGCTCAGGACAGGGTAGATGATAAAAAGGGTGAAGAGCAGCAGTGCCGGGCCAAGAAAAAGCATATTTGTCCCGAGATTTCCTAGTGCCGGACGCCAGCGTCTCCGAGATCCATGCCCATCAGCAACGAAGGCACTCATCGCCATAACCGTCTCCTTCCAGAAGAGCTACAAAGGGAAGGTGAGTGGTCTGTTCCTCTCACGTGAGAGGAACAGACCACTGAAGTACAACAACGAAGGCCTACTGGATGGGGGGGAGGCTGCTCTTATTCTTCTGATAGGCAGCATCCATATTTGCGAGCGTCTGGCTGATCGTTGCAGAGCCATCCACCATCCCTTGAATACCGTCATCCATTGCCTGGTCGACTCCGGCTGGCCACTCAGCGTTTAAGAAGTTGTGCGAGCCGCCCTGCGCCTCATCGCTCAACATGAGGTCGTACATGTGATCGGTGATATGGATATTTTTCATGTTTGGAATGCCCTGGACCGCGGTAATATAGCTCGTCAGCTCGCTCTGGCTCGACCAGAAATTCAGAAACTTCTCCGCTTCTGCCACATGCTGCGATTTGCTCGTGACGAGCATAAGCTGCCCAGGGGAGCTCGCGAGAGTGAATGGTGGTTCTTTGTAGGGCATGGTAAACATCCCCAACTGGGCAGAGGGGTTTCCCTTGAGAATATCGGGCACCGACCAGTTCCCAGTGCCAAACATGGCCGCTTTGCCTGTGGCTATCAATTGCACCGCCTGGTCATAGCTGGTCCCATTCGGGCTGGGGTTGGTGTAGCCGTTCTTCACCAGCGATTCAACATCTGCCAACATCCCTTGCCAGGCAGCAGAACCCGAGAAGGTTTGTTGCCCTGAGGCAAGCTGCTGATTGAAGTTGGGGTCACTGCCGAAAACCGCTGTCGGGCCCATCGCGTATGGGATAAACTGGGCCGTGTAGGAATCTTTATATCCAAGCGCGACAGGATAGAGACCTGCCGCCTTAATTTTCTCGCACACAGCCAGAAAGTCGGACCAGCTTCGTGGGACCGAAAGACCCAGTTGCGAGAAAATTTGCTTGTTATAGATCACTCCAATGAGATATTGCTGAAGGGCCATGCCGTAGACTTTGCCGTTCAGAGAGCCATACGCTTTGGCACCAGAAAACTCGTTCGCAACCCAGGGTTGATTGGAGAGATCGACGAAGTAGCCAGCTTGAATTTCGTGGATAAAGGTCTCGCTGCCCCCATGACTGGCCACAATGTCAGGCGCGTCACCGGCGACCAGGCGGGTCTGGAGCACCTGCTCGTATTGAGTGGTATCGATATTTTGGACCTGAATTTTGATCGAAGGGTTGGCTTTCTCAAATGCCGAGACCACTTGATCAAACTGGACTCCCTGGTCGGATTTATTCCAGTTCAGATAGGTCAACGTAATCGTGCCAGAACCACTTCCACAGGCCGAGAGAAACAGCGTGAGCAGAAGAAATGGAGCAAGAGCGAGTGGAAGCAGTCGGCGAGTGATGACGTGTTGCACAGAACATCGCTCCTTTGTACTGGTACTCGTCAATTGAGTACTACGACAGCGTGACAAAGATATCGAAAAGGAGAGCTACCGTTGGCATCAGTGCCAGAAACACTCGATGTTGCTTGCTGGTGTGCGGAAGAACATCCGCTTGAGTTGTTGTCCTTGCGTCACCTCCGAATCTCAGAACATCCTCATAACAGAATCACATGGGCACTCTTTGAGCAACCGCGCCACAGTCAGCAGAGACTGTGCTGTTCGGACCACCTCCTTTCCAGAGAGCCGAGGAGCATATTCCTCAAGTTATACGTGTTAGTGATGCGAGTTATTAAAATCGAGTGTACAGCATAGCTCCGCTTTTTGTCAAGAGGGTCTTTCTTTGTTTCCCTGCCGTTCGCCCATCGCCAGGGGGTGTACTTGAGCGCATGAGCTCATTCTGGTCAACTGTTCCCCAACGGACTGCCTCCGCGGGACGATCAGCCTGGCCATCCTCCTCTCTTTGACAACTATCGGCTTTTCATTCCCTCTCTCGTACAACCTGACCAACTTGCGCTTCATGCTGATGGATGACGCTGTGCACGAGTTGGAGAACTATTCTCAAGCTTTGCGCTCTCGTCATGCTGTCCGCCGGCCACTGTGATGGAGCATGGATCGGCAACCCGCCAAAGGGATTGACAAAGCGATCTAGGATCACGTATACTTGCTAGCAAATATTTGATGAAACGTTTTAGTGAAATGGTTTACTAAATATTTCTCTATTCTTGCTTACACCAGAAAAGCGCATAGGGAAACAACGGGCTTGCCAGGGACAGCATTCGTTCATCGATTGATGGGCTCCAGGAAGCCAGAGGGTTCACCTGTCCTGGCTCGAACAGGTCGTCCGTGATGAGATGTTCAGCAGTATTACCACCAGACAGAATGAGACCTCTCTGGGAGCGAGTAATTGCCAACCTTTCTGCGTGTGCAGCATTTTTCGGGTAAGGGACATCCTTGTAGGATGCCTTGTTGTCGAATCAGCTGAGAAATACTGCGACAGAGAAGCAAGATGGAGAAAACAGGAGAAAAAAACGGTGTAGAGCAGACACGCACGCTTCCCAGCGGTTTCGACGATTGCGGGTGCGCCGAATCGCTGTGACTCGGACGAGCGGAATCTCAGAGACTTTTCCCTCGCCTACGGCCACCAAGGAGGGGCGGGGTATCGGGACACACCTGCCGCTCGACGGTCAAAGTCATCACCTGATGGCTATTGGTTTCTTCTATGAGCGAGCAGCGAAAGACATCAGGAGCTCTTGGGGCGGGGAATGCGACAGCGGGTCGCTTGGGATGAGGGCAGCAATCGAGAGGAAGCGACCCGAATGTCATTACATTCTCTGACAAGCGATCCAAAGGCACCTGATAGACAAAAAAACACTTTTGCAACCGAAAGATCGAGAAAGGAATTCCATGAGATGGGCAGCCGAGTGGGTTTGGGCATCGGATGAGCCTGCCCCGCGTAATGCCGTCATCCAGTTTCGCCGGAGGTTTGTCATCGACCAGGTGCCTCTGGTGGCAAAGCTCCACATTAGCGCTGATTGCCGCTATTTTCTCTATCTCAATGGTACACGTCTCGGTTATGGGCCAGCGCGCAGCTATCATACGCATTATGAATACGATACCTATGAGATTACCCCTTACCTCGTCGCACAAGACAACATTCTGGCGGTGAGCGTGGCCCATTGGGGAGAAAGCACCTTCCAGCATCGAGTGGGGCGCGGTGGTTTACTCGTGCAGATAGACGGGGAGGAACAACACCGCCCCTTGCTGCTCTCGGATACCACCTGGCGCGGCAGGCGCTCCGCAGCCTATCGACAAGATACACCGCGCATCGCTTGCCAACTGCCCTGGGAGGAACAGTTTGACGCGCGGCTCGACAGTGGCGACTGGATCGACCTGGACTTTGATGATACTGCCTGGGAGCAGACGGCCTCACTTGGCCCGGTAGGGATTGTACCATGGGGAACCCTCGTTCCACGAATGATCCCTTTCTTCACCAATGAGTTGGTCGCTCCCGTGCAGGTGACGCAGAGCGGACTGGTGCAACGGCCAGAAGTTGTTGCTGCTGCACACCTGACTCCCTACATTACCCCAGATGATGTGAGTGCAAATCAGCGTGCAATCGATGCACTGCTCGCGACCGTCCTCACTGTTCCAATCGCTGGCCTTGTCACCTTGAAACGGTGTTCTCTCTATGGGAGCGCACCTCGCCTTCTGGTTGACGGACGGGAGCTGATCCTCGAACGTGATCCGGTGGCTGATGTCAGCGCGACCTGTTGGCTCACCTCCGGCTCACATGTTCTCCTGCTTGATTGGCAGGGGGTCGCGAGTGATCTCGATATCACGCTGACGGCGAGCGGAATCGCGGGCATGACACTGCGCTCTCCTTTGCCTGGAGAGGATGCTGGGGTATGGGCGATTACCTGTGCGCCGGAAAGATCTGTACGCATCGCGGCTTGTGCGGCGAACACTCGCGGAGCTTTGCTGACCTGTGGCGCGGTCTGGCAAAGCGTGCGTGCCATTGATACCCCCTCCGCCGATGTGTATATGGATATCACAGCGAGCCGACCGCTGCTCTCCGATCCCCCACATACGACTGCGGAGCGAGCACTTTTCTCTCGCGTGGCTGAGCAGGGCACCACTTTCCCTTTCACTGTGGGCTCTCCAATGGAGCCCAGCCAGGCCGCGCACTTTGTGGTCGATTTTGGACGGGAGGTGATTGGCTGGCTGACCTTTGAGGTCGAGGCACCCGCCGGCGCCATCCTCGATGTGCTGGGATATGAAGGGGTCCAGGGCGATCATCCTGTGTACACTGAGCAAATGAATAATACCTTGCGCTACACCTGCCGCGAGGGGCGGCAACGCTACACGTCTCTCCTGCGGCGCGGTTTTCGTTATCTCTTGCTCGCGGTCCATGGGACGGCGGTGCCAGTGACCATCCACCAACTTGACATACAGCTCGCTACCTATCCAGGGCCCCAACGCGGCGCGTTCTCCTGTTCGGATACCCGTCTCACGCATATCTGGGACCTCTGTGCCTATACACTTCGTCTGTGCAGCGAGGACACTTTCACTGATTGCCCCGCCTACGAGCAAACCCTCTGGACCGGGGATCTCTACACTGACGCGCTCCTCCATGGGGTCGTACATGGGGACCCCCGTCTCGTCGAACGCTGCTTGCGGCTCATCGCGCACTCGTTGGAGCGCCTGCCGCTCGTGAATGCCCAGGTCCCCGGTGATTGGGAAAACGATCCCATCCCAAACTGGAGCGCACTCTGGGTCCTCAGCTGTCGCGAACACTACTGGTATACAGGTGATCTCGACTTTGTTCGGGATCTCTATCCCGCCCTCGCCCAGCAAGGTCGTTACTTTGTCGACACACGCAACGCGTGGGGGCTGGTCGCTCCACGTGCTGTCTGGCACTTTCTCGATTGGATACCTATCGAGGGAACTCCCCAGGATAGCGAAACCCCGCATGTCTTGACACACGAAAGTTGCTTTGCGGTCGCCGCACTGCTTGCCATGGCGGAGATGGCTCAGGCGATAGGCCACCATGAAGAGGCAACGCAGTGGCGACAGATGGCGATAGAGGTGACTGACGCCGTGAATCGTCGCTGCTGGTCTCCAGAAGCACAGGCCTATGTGGATAGCGTACAAATGGACGGCACACCACGTGAGCACTTCTCGCAGCCGACGAATATCATCGCGCTTGTCACAGGCGTGGCGACAGGCGATCGCGTGGAAACCCTGCGACGTGCCCTTGCTGCTCCCCCCGCACATTGGATCCCGACGGGCAGCCCCTGGATGTTTTCGTTCCATCTGCAGCACCTTGCCCGCCAGGGAGCCATCACGGAGATGCTCCACTTGATCCGCCTGCGGTGGGGTGAGATGCTCGCGAAAGGAGCAACGACAGCGTGGGAGACCTTTATCGGATGGATGCCTCAGGGGCTGTGGACCCGTTCCTGGTGCCATGCTTGGTCGGCTCTGCCTGCGTACCTGTTATCGGCATACCTGCTGGGAGTGCGCCCGCTTGCCCCTGGATATACACAGGTGCTTATTGCCCCACAGTTCGGCGACCTTTCCTGGATGCGAGGAACCGTTCCTACGCCCCTCGGCGACATCTCAGTGCACCTTGAGCGGGAGGAGAGCCAGGCAAGCCTTGTAGTCAATTTGCCAGCAGGCATGAGTGCGCAGGTGAGGCTCCCAGAGTGGGAGGCACAGCGCCTCATGCCAGAAGTGAACCGTGAAGATAGCCAGGTTGTCTGGACAGCGAGTTCGTGGGTGATTGCACTTCCTGCCGTCGCTCACGCGACACGGAACACGGTGAGGTGGGTCACTTCCACAAAGGCGCAGCAGGGGAATGAAGATCGACACGAAGAAAAAGCGGAAGAGCATCCCATAAGCGTACCGACGCCAATTCGCGACAACCTGACATGAAAGGAGCTTCTTTCGCTTTTGTTCTCGGAGAAGTGTATCCTCTCAAGAGGGCAGACGTGATGGAGATATCGGTTGCTTCCCTGATGGCATGGGAGATATCAGCCCATTCCGGCGCTGCGGTTATACCACGCGCTACCTCTCAATTGAGATCCATGCCTATCCTGAGAAAATCTGGATGTACATGTGATTACTCGATGGCGTAGTTTTTTTACTCATTCTCTGGCACCTATCACAGGTAGCTTCATCAATGTGAGTGCGCTTAGACCGGCCAGCAAAGTTCTCTGCAACGCTAAGGGAAGAAAAGGACTATACTGGTATTTCGCAGAAAATCATCAAATTTAGCCGTCATCAAGTGACCACAGGTACACCCCGGCACTCGGATGGTCAGCAGATGGGCATCGGATGAAAGCACCGCTAGAGTACGGCCGAGGGCTTGAGAAGACCTGTATCTATGGAACGTTGCACGGGTACCATGGCAAGGAGCCGACCAGCTGTACGGCCTCGTGTAATTGCGCGAATCACATTGAATTGCTGGAGATGATCGAGGCAGATCCACAAAGTCTTGGCGATCATCTACCAGCGGCTCGCGCCAAGAAGCTGTATGCCGACTTGGGGCCGGACTATTTTGATCGCTAGGATGCAGCGCGGATCGAGCGCCAGCATGTCCGACGACTGGAACAACTCGGGTACACGGTCACGCTTACGCCCAAGGGAGTGGCGTAGCAGCCAGGGTCCCGGAGTGGATCTTCGAAGAGCATCTACTAGAAGGAGCACCAGATACCATGATGCAGCATCCGCCCGAACGCATCCATCTGATCTTCAAAACCCATCTCGACCTGGGCTATACCGAGCTTGCCGCAGAGGTGGTGACTCGCTATTTTACCGTCTACATCCCCAACGCGCTGCACACCGCCAGGCGCCTGCGCGAGCAGGGCTCCGTTGACCGCTTCATCTGGACCACCGGCTCCTGGCTCATTTACCACTATCTGGAGCAGGCCTCCTCCCAGGAACGGCGTCTGATGGAAGCAGCGATTGCTGTGGGAGATGTGAGCTGGCATGGGCTGCCCTTCACCACCCACAGCGAACTTATGGATGCCTCCCTGTTTCGCTCTGGGTTGCGTCTCGCGCACCACCTCGACGCCCGCTTTGGCACCCACACCATCGCGGCGAAAATGACGGACGTGCCCGGACATACTCGGGGGATCGTGCCCCTGCTGGCCGAGGCCGGCATCACCTGGCTGCACATCGGGGTCAACGGGGTCTGCACTCCCCCGGCCGTGCCCCCCGTCTTCGTCTGGAGGGATCCGAGCGGAGCCGAGGTGACCGTGATGTACCAGGCGGGCTATGGGGAGTTTGGCCAGGTGCCAGGCTCCTCGGCGGCCCTCGCCTTTGCCCATACCCTCGATAATGTGGGTCCGCAAGCGCTGGGAGAGGTCCCCGGCGTGTACCAGCAGCTGCGAGCACGCTTCCCGCAGGCGCAGATTCGCGCCTCCACGCTCAATGCCTTTGCCGAGGAACTCGCGCCCGTCCAAGCGCAGCTGCCGGTAGTCACGAAGGAGATTGGCGACACCTGGATTCATGGGGCGGGTAGTGACCCACTGAAAATGAGTCAGTTTCGCGCCTTGTCCCGTCTCCGTCGGCACTGGCTGGCCACTGGTCGACTCCAGGAGGGCGAGCCGCGTACCGAGCGTTTCAGCCAGGCGCTCCTGCTCATTCCCGAACACACCTGGGGGCTGGATGTGAAGACCTATTTGGATGACTATACCCAGTATCTTCCTGAGCAACTGAAAGAGCTCCGCAAAACAGCGCGTGTCCAGCACCTCGAAGCGTCCTGGCAGGAGCAACGCACCTACGTGCAGCAGGCACTGGCTGCCCTGGAGGGGTCGCCTGAAGCCGAGGAGGCGTGGGCCATCCTGCGTGCGCTGGCGCCCCAGCCGATAGACAGGACTATCTGGCACCCGGTGCAGGACTGGAGCCAGCGCTTCCAGACCGAGCACTTCATCCTGGGGTTCGATCCCTCCTCGGGAGCAGTGAACTATCTTAGAGACACCGCGACCGGATACGAGTGGGCTTCCGAGTACCATCCCCTCGCCCTGGTGCGCTATGAGCTCTTTTCCCAACACGAGTATGACCGCTTCTGGGCACAATACATAGTGGACATAGAGCAAGTGTGGGGGCAATACATAGCGGACATAGAGCAAGTGCAAGACGCGGCACGGAAAGACTTCACCAAACCAGGCATCGAGCAGTGTATCGAAGCGCACACCTGGTGGAGACCGCAGGTGACCGCCATGTCTACGCGACAGGATGAGCAGAGCATTGCTTTTCTCCTGGAAATGCGCCTGCCCGAGCAATGTACGGCGTTGGGGGCGCCGCGCACCCTGGCGCTGGAATTGGTGGCTCCTCGTGCCGAGCCAACGCTCCAGCTGAACCTGCAATGGGGGGAGAAACAGGCGACGCGCCTGCCCGAAGCCCTGTGGTGTTCATTTCAGCCGCGCATCAGCACCCCAGCGGGTTGGTCCTTCTCCAAGCTGGGGACGACGATCTCGCCGCTGGAGGTCATCTCCCGTGGCAATCGGAGTTTGCACGCGGTCGAGCAGGAGGTGAGCTACCAGGGAAGGGAGGGGAGCTTCCTGCTGGAGACGCTGGATGCGCCTTTGATTGCACCAGGCAAGCCCTCGCTGCTGGAGTTTGCAGACGAGCAGCCGGATCTGCTCGAGGGCATCCATTGCAATCTCTACAATAATGTGTGGGGTACCAACTTTCCTCTGTGGTACGAGGAGGATGCGCGGTTTCGCTTTCTCCTCCGGTTCGGCTAAACCTGGCTTAAGGGGAGACGCGTTCCTGGACGAGCACATGCACCCAGGAACCTCAGCACGCCCGCTCGATCAAATGTGGTATCGACCCTTTCAGACTGGAGGAGCAGGCAGGGGCGATTTGTCTCCGGCGGGCCATGCCGAAAGGAGGCGGCGGCGATCCTTGCCTGGCAGTCCCTTGGCAAGAAGCGCTTGTGAACTTCTCTGCCTCATCCTCAATAGACAAGGAGGTATCATCTCGTCTCTTGAGAGCGAAGTGGGCTTCCCAAGGGGTTCTCATCCCTGGCACGTCCGCACATCTTGGTCGAAAGAGAGAAGTAAACACGTTTCAACCAGAGATCTCCCGGCAGCCAGGTTGAGTATCTTGTTGATGACTCAGCTACCTGTTTCTCATTCCATAGAAGCGAGGAATCTGCTCATATGGGTGTCCAGCCCCGGCTTAATCGCCTGTTTGCCGCCGACGGCAAATGTTTCGATGTTGCCATCGATCATGGTTTTTTCAATGAAGCTTCGTTTCTGGCGGGCATTGAATCGATGCCCGCTGCTGTGCACACAATCGTGGAGGCCGCGCCCGATGCCATCCAACTGAGCGTTGGCGAGGCGCATCACCTGCAAGATATGCCCGGCAAGGCCAGGCCAGCGTTGGTCTTGCGCACCGATACGGCCAACGTGTATGGTTCGACGCTGCCCGCGCATCTTTTCAGCCAGTTGATTGCCGCGCCCATCGAACAGGCGCTGCGCCTGGATGCCGCCTGTGTGGTGGCCAATATCTTCCTGATGCCGAATCAGCCCGAAGTGTATCACCAGTGCGTTGCCAACGTCTGCGCGCTGAAAGCCGAGTGCGAGCGGTTTGGTATGCCGCTGATGGTTGAGCCATTGGTGATGCAGCCCAACGAGCGAAACGGCGGCTATATGGTCGATGGCGATTTGAACAAGATTCTGCCGCTGGTGCGCCAGGCCGTGGAATTGGGGGCGGATATTATCAAGGCTGATCCCAGCGACCACGTCGACGAGTATCATCGCGTGATCGAGATTGCCGGAGGCGTGCCGGTGCTGGTGCGCGGCGGCGGGCGCGCGCCGGATGATGAAGTCCTGGCCCGCACCTATGCCTTGATGCAGCAGGGCGCGGCGGGCATCGTCTATGGCCGCAACGTCATTCAGCACGCCTCGCCGCGCGGCATGACGCGGGCGCTGATGGCGATTGTTCACGATGGCGCGACGGCTGAGCAGGCCCGCGCCTCTCTGAAGGAGGCGTGAGAAATGGCGGCTGAACGTATCATTCGTTTTGGCATCATTGGCTGCGGGCTGATGGGCCGCGAGTTTGCCAGCGCGGCGGCTCGCTGGTGCCATTTGCAAGAGATCGAGGTGACGCCGCAGATCGTGGCCGTCTGCGACGCGAATCCGGCGGCGATGACGTGGTTTAGCCGCGCGCTGCCCGCTGTGCGCACCTATACGGATTATCATGATTTGCTCGCCGACGCGGAGGTCGAGGCGGTCTACTGCGCGGTGCCGCATCATCTGCATCAGCAGTTGTATATCGATATCCTGCGGGCGGGCAAGCATTTGCTGGGTGAAAAGCCGTTTGGCATCGACCGCGAGGCGTATCAGGCTGTGGCGGCGGAGATCGAGCGCCATCCAGACCTGCTGGTGCGCTGCTCCTCGGAATATCCCTTCTTTCCTGGCGCGCTGCGGCTCTTTCAGTGGGCACAGGAGGGCCGCTTCGGGCGTGTCTTCGAGGTCGAAGCGGGTTACTGGCATTGCAGCGACCTGAATCCCCAGAAGCCGATCAACTGGAAGCGGCGCATTGCCACCTGCGGCGAATATGGCTGCATGGGCGATCTGGGCATGCACGCGCTGCATCTGCCGCTGCGCATCGGCTGGCGTCCGGCCAACGTGCGCGCGCTGCTCACCAAGATTGTGCGCGAGCGGCCCGGACCTGATGGGCAGATGGTGCCCTGCGAAACGTGGGACAATGCGATTCTGGCCTGCGAGGTGAATGGTCCAGACCTGACCTTCCCTATGATGATTTCGACAAAGCGCATCGCGCCGGGGCATCAGAGCAGCATGATCCTGCGCATCATCGGCACCGATTGCTCGGCGGAGTTCACCACGCAGTATCCGAAGCAAATCCGCTATCTGCCCTATACGCCAGGCGGTGAGCAGGCTTGGCGCGTGGTGGATGTGCCCTTTCATTCGGCCTATCCGACGATTACCGGCGACATCTTCGAGTTCGGGTTCACTGATGCCATTTTGCAGATGTGGGCGGCGTTCTGCGACGAACTGGCGCACGGGCGCGACGGCATGCTCCAGCCGTTTTACTGCGTGACGCCAACAGAGGCTGCCGCCTGCCATGACCTCTTCACCGCCGCGCTAGCCTCGCAGCGCAGCGGCCAGACGGTGGCGCTCTAGCGTCAGCATGAAGGAGGGCGTCTATGATCAAGCGTTCGATCGCCGTCGCCGGGCATTCTTGCGTCGACATCATCCCGACCTTCGCGGTTTCTGGTGGCACTGGGGAAGCGGCTCTGCCCCCCGGTAAACTGGTGCATGTTGGCCCGGCGCGCTTTGTCACGGGCGGCCCAGTGCCCAATGTGGGCCTGGCGCTGCATCGGCTGGGCGTGCCACCGCGCCTCTTGGGCAAAGTGGGCGATGATCTGCTGGGCGGCGTGCTGCTGGACCTGCTGCGCCAGCTAGACCCGGAACTTGCCACCGGAATGATCGTCGCGCCGGGCGAAACAACGTCGTACAGCGTGGTGATTAGCCCGCCGGGCGTGGACCGTATCTTTCTGCATTGCCCTGGCGTCAATGATACCTATGCTGCGGCTGATCTGGCTGAGGCAGACCTGGACGGCGTGCGTTTCCTGCACTTTGGCTATCCGCCGCTGATGCAGCGCGTCTATCAGGAGGATGGGCGCGAGTTGGTGATACTGCTGGAACGCGCGCGCCGCCAGGGCCTGACGACTTCGCTCGATATGGCCTTGCCTGACCCGGCCTCTGAGGCTGGGCAGGTAAACTGGAGAACCTTCTTGCAGCGCGTGCTGCCGCAGGTTGATCTCTTTTTGCCCAGCGTCGAAGAATTGCTGTTTATGCTGGACCGACCCAGGTTTGAGCAGTTGCGAGCGCGAGCCGCTGGCGCGAATATCGTGCTGGGCATGGATGGCAAAGTTCTATCCTGGCTGGCCGAACAATGCCTGGCGTTTGACGCGCTGGTGGTCGGGCTGAAACTGGGCGACCAGGGGCTCTATCTGCGCACGACCAGCGATCAGCAACGGTTGGAAAACGCGGGTCGAGGTTTGAGCAGCATGTCGTCAGAGTGGTTGGGGAGGGAACTGCTGACCCCGTGCTTCCAGGCGCGGGTGGTGGGCACGACGGGAGCAGGAGACGCGACCATCGCTGGTTTCCTAACCAGCCTGCTCGATGGGGCAGGACCAGAGAGAGCGTTGCGGGATGCCGTGGCGGTTGGCGCCTACAGCGTGGAGGCGGCGGACGCGAGCAGCGCTATCCCAACCTGGGAAGCGGCACAGCGGCGCCTAGCTGATGGCTGGCCGCAGCGCGCCGTCTCCCTCGCACTGCCCGGTTGGCGGCAGGAGAGTACAAGCGGCCTCTGGTATGGGCCACAGGATCAGAAAGGAACCAGCGAATGATCACACGCAGTCAGGTACAGCGGGCACAAGAGCACACGGCGCAATATCTCGAGGCAGCGGGGATTGTGCTGACCCCAGCAGAGCGCGAGCACATCGAGATTGCTGAATTTGGACTGGGGGAATTGGGGCGGACCGGGTTAGAACTCGTCGTGTACGTGAACACCGATCGGTACTGTGCCAAGGAGTTAGTGCTTTTTCCACGCCAGACCTGTCCCGAGCATCGCCATCCCCCGGTGGGATCTGATCCCGGCAAACAGGAGACCTTCCGCTGCCGCTGGGGCATGGTCTGGTTGTATGTAGAGGGGGCGCCTGTGGCTACTCCCCAGGCCCAGGTCCCTCAGGGCAGCGAGGCGTACTATACCGTCTTCCATGAAATCGAGTTGCATCCAGGGGAGCAATATACGATCCCTCCGGATACCTGGCACTGGTTCCAAGCCGGGGAGGAAGGGGCGATTGTGTCGGAGTTCTCCAGTCCGAGTCGCGATGAGTATGACGTGTTCCGCGATCCGCGCACTGTGCGCCTGCCCCAGGTGGTCGAAGACTGAAGTTGGACGTTTTTAGACACCCCACTGGCAGCTCCATCGAGCGCGCCAGTGGGAAGCGAAAGGAGTACACTCTCGTGCTTGAGGCACTACAACAGGAGCTCGGGAACAAGGTTAGCCTGAACCCAACAATTCTAGAGGCCCACGGACATGATGAGAACGCCACGATGGGGCAGCCACCACTAGCCGTCGTCTTCGCCGAAACGACGAGCGATGTGCTGGCCACGCTGGCTTGGGCACGAAGCACCCACACGCCCGTCATTGCCTTTGGCACCGGCACCAGCTTCGAGGGCCATGTCGTGCCCCAGGGTCCAGCCATCAGCCTGGATCTCTCCCGGATGAACCGCGTCGTGCGGATCGCTCCGGAGGACTTTCTGGTTGAGGTGGAACCAGGCGTCACCCGGATGGCCTTGAACACGGCCTTGCGCGACACCGGCTTGTTCTTCCCAGTCGACCCTGGTGCCGATGCCTCTCTGGGCGGGATGGCGGCCACGAATGCCAGCGGCACTACCACTGTCAAATACGGGGGCATGCGCCAGAACGTCCTGGCCTTGGAGGTCATCCTCATCAATGGCGAAGTGCTCCAGTTGGGCCGACCAGTCCGCAAGACGAGCAGTGGGTATGATCTCAAGGACCTCTTCATCGGGTCGGCGGGAACGCTGGGCATCATTACCCGGTTGACCTTGCGTGTGCATCCGGTCCCGGAGCATATCCATACCCTGCGCGTCTTCTTTCCGAGTCTCACTGCGGCGGTGCTGGCGGCCTACGCGATCATGGCCAGCGCGCTCCCCGTGGCGCGACTTGAACTGCTCGATGAACTGAGTCTGCGGGCGGTCAATCGCAGCCTGGGACGCCAGTATGCGGAACAGCCTGCGCTGTTCCTCGAGTTCCATTCCTCCACGGCGGCGGCCATGCAGGCCGAAACCGCCGAGGCACAAGCCCTGGTCCAGGAAGCGGGAGCGCTGGAGATTACCTTGGCCCAGACCACGAAGGAACGGGAAGCCGTGTGGGAAGCACGGCATAAGACCTATTGGGCCCTGGTCAGTCACTTCCCCGGGCAGCGATACACGATCACCGATACCGCTGTTCCCTTGTCCAAAATCGTCGATCTGGTGCAGTATGCCCAGGACTTGTTGCGCGAGCTGGAGCTGGACGGAAGCCTGCTGGGGCATGTCGGGGACGGCAACTTCCATACGTTGATTGCGACGCCTCCAGAGGAGGCCCATCGCGCACAGGTATATTCCGAACGTCTCGTGGCCTATGCGCTCGCGCTGGGAGGTACGGCCAGCGGGGAGCATGGCATCGGCATGATTAAGCGCAAGTTCCTGGCGGAAGAACATGGCGCAGCGCTGGCCTGGATGCGCCAGATCAAGGCCCTCTTTGACCCGGAGAACCTCTTGAATCCCGGCAAAGAGGTCTAGTCCAGGCCACTCGTCCGCGCGGCGACGCCTGGCGCTCTCATTCCGCGCTGCATCTGAGGAGAAGATTGGCGCCTGGATCAGGTCTTGGTAGCAGTACGTTCCAAAGGACAGGAGGAGGATTGATGCCACAACTCTATGGACAAGATTGGAGCCGTGCTGATCTGGAGCGGCACATCGGAAATTTCTCCCAGGTTGCAGGCATCCGCCCGGCGCAGCTCATTGAGGGACGGGCAGCAGGGGTGCGGGTACTGGACGTCGAGGCGGGCGATGGGTTGGTCTTCACGGTGGTCCCTGATCGCTGCCTGGATATTGCGAAGCTGACCTATCGAGGGGTGCCACTGTGCTGGCAGGCGCAGAGTGGTTGCCCCCCAGTATTTCGAGCCAACAGGCGCTGGATGGTTGCGCAGCTTTTTTGGGGGTGCCCTCACCACTTGTGGTCTGCGCCAGGTAGGCGCTCCCTGCGAGGACGAAGGCGAGGCCTTGGGCTTGCATGGACGCATTGCGAACCTGCCCGCCGAGCAGGTGGCCTGGGGCGAGCGCTGGGAAGGGGATCGGCTGCTTCTCTGGTGCCGGGGCGTGGTGCGCGAGACCCAAGTCTTCGGGGAAGACCTGCGGCTGGAGCGGGAGATTGCGGTGGTCGTGGGCGAGCCAGTGATCACTGTACGCGACCGCATCACGAACCTGGCCGAGACGGCTTCGCCATTCATGCTGCTCTATCATTGCAACGCGGGCTTTCCGCTGGTTCAGGCCACCAGCCGGCTCCTGCTGGCAAGCCAGCACACCGAGCCGAGCTCCGCGACCCCACCGGAAGCGCTTGCTGGGCTGGCTGGCTTCGCGCCACCGCAGCGTGGCTTCCGTGAGCAGGTCTTCACCCTCGCGCCGACAGCAACGGCTATGCGACAGCGGCCATCGTCAATGACGAGGTACCAGTTGGGTCCAGCCGGGGACTCGGCTTCTTTGTACGCTGGCAGGTGGCGGAACTGCCCTACCTGGTCCAGTGGAAGATGCTGGGAGAGCGGCTCTATGTCAGCGCGCTGGAGCCCGCTAATTGCCACACCGAAGGACGAGCGAGCGAACGCCAGCGCGGCACCTTGCAGTTCCTAGCGCCTGGGGCGATGCAAGAGGTGCATCTCGAACTGGGAGTCCTGCCTGATAGCACGGCCATCGCTGCGTTCGAAGCTGCTCTCACGTAGGCAGGTGGTGCAAATACGATCCCAATGCAGATATGCACACCAATCTATACAACAACCTGTGGGGCACCAATTTTCCGCTTCGGACAGAAGAGGGTGCTCGGTTCCGCTATACCCTCCCTCCCCAGTCGAAGGCGCTGATCTGAGCAGCAGGCCTTCAGAGCAGGCAGAAGCAGAAGCAGCCACCATCCTGGACCCAGCGCCTCGCGAGGGCGCTTTCAAACACAGGAAAATCTATCGCATAGATCGGAAGAGAAGAGCAGCATAAAGGGAGCATTTCTTCTAAGCTAGAGACAGCCAGGAACCCCCTGGACATGAACCGACAAGAAAGGCAGTAACCTATGGGAACCCTCACACCGGAAGACGTCGCATTTTTCAAAGAACACGGCTATTGTCTGTATCACCAGCAACTTTTTGCGCCGGAACAGTTTGCCCAACTCCACACGATCTTTGAAGAGCAATTGGCCCAAAAAGGAGACAAGCTCTCAGACGAACTCGATACCCCGCATTTTCGTGACGAACGGTTGTTAGCATTTTTGCTCAGCGAGGAGGTGCTGAATCTGGTCGAACCCCTCATTGGCCCCAACATTGGCTTATGGTCCAGCCATTTTATCTGCAAAGACCCCTATACCGGGCGGGCCACTCCCTGGCATGAAGATTCGGCCTTCTGGGAGGGACGCAGCAGCGCTTACGACCAGATCGTGACCGTCTGGCTGGCGCTGGACCGCAGCACCAGAGCAAACGGGTGTATGCAGGTGCTCCCCGGAACCCACCTCGCTGGGGGCTTTTCCGAGTATATTGAAGCCGATTTAACGCACAACACCTTTGGTTCGCAGATCAAAAATATCGACACCTCAAAGGCGGTCTATTTCGAGCTCGAGCCGGGAGAATGCTCGCTGCACGATGCGCGCATCATGCATGGCGCCGACGCCAATACCAGCCCGTATCGACGCTGTGGTTACACGATGCGCTATTTCTCGACCGCGATCCATTTCTATCCCGACAAGAACCGGGGGCATCGCCTCTGGCTGGCGCGTGGGAAAGACCTGGCAGGCAACAGCTATGAGGTGATGTGAGGCTGACATGCAGGGTGAGCGCGAGAAAGGGAAGGGCATGCGCAAAGGCGCCAGCAGACGGCTCAAAGAACCGCAACGCCTGAGCAGCGCGGACTATGTGCCGCACGCGTCCTTGTCGATGCAGGTCTATCGCCCGGTTGTTGGAGAGCCGCTCGGTGTCCACTGGCATGAGTTTTATGAAGTCCACTTCATTCTCGCTGGTTCAGGCATGCACCTGCTCAATGGAACGACTCAGCGGCTCCTGCCAGGCGCCTTGTTTTTACTGACGCCTGCCGACTTTCACGCGCTCACGCCTCACCCAGGCCAGCCGCTCGAACTCTTCAATGTCGTTTTTACTGAAGAGGTGCTCAGCGCCGAACTCCGGCAACTCCTCTTTGCCTCGGAAGACCAGCTCTTTGCCTTGGTGGAAGAGGAGTGCCGGACGGCGCTGGAAGCAGAGTTTCGTCGTCTCCAGACCGAGGCAGCGGAGCAGCGTGCAGGTTATCAGCTCATTATGCGCGCCACCTTGGAGCGATTGCTCGTCGACCTCAGCAGAAGGTGTGCGCAAGCATCCCACAGCAGCGGGCGCGCATTGGCAAGCCCACACCAGCAAAGCCTCCATCAGGCGCTCACCTACATCCAGCATCATTTTCGGGAGCCGCTCTCCCTGGACGAGGTCGCTCGGCAGGCAGGGTTGTCTCCCCACTACTTCAGCGAGTGCTTTCATAAGACGACTGGCTTGACCTTTCAAGGGTATGTGCAAGATCTGCGCTTGCGATTTGCCTCTGCTTTGCTGGGGGTCTCCCAGGTGCCGGTAACGACCATCGCTGCTTCGGCAGGCTTCGCTTCGCTGGCACACTTCGAGCGGGTGTTTAAGCGGCGTTTTGGGCAATCGCCCCGCGCGTATCAACGGCAACGTGGAGCAGCACCACAAGGTGAACGAATAGATACCCTCTATCGCCATTAGGTCAACCCTAACCCTTCTCGTACCGATCGGCCCAACAGATGAGGAAGGGGCAGCCGATTGCCTGAATGTCTTGCCTCTGGCCTGTGATGAGACGCAGGTGCTGACCGCCGTGCAAATCACCATGGCGATCCCTGATGTGCAATTCGGACTGATGGGTCTGAATATGATGTCGGCTGAAAACGAGGAGAGCCTTCTCGCAAGAACTGACGAGGTTTCGTTCACGTAAGGCTGTCGCCAGAAAGGAGCATGGTCTGCTGCACCAGTATGGTCCGCGCGATCATGCATGCAGGAGGCTCATCAGTCCTGCTTTCGTGCCGGTTGTTCATCTGCTACGCTAGTTTAGCAGAAATCAGCACCCCTGTCCAACAGAGAACATAAATCCACCCAAGATGGGGAGTGAGGAGCATTTTGGGATGACCGCAATTGAACGAACGGCATACCCGCGCTTCAAGCGGAGCTTCACGGCCAAAGAGCTTGAAGAGGTGTATACCCCTACCCCAGAAGAGCGCTTCCTCGCGCACCGCTCAACGAAAGGCCTCATTGCAGAAGCTGGCTTTCTGGTGCTGCTCAAGACCCACCAACGTCTGGGTCGCTTCATCCCGCTGGCCGAGGTACCGTCCTCCATCCTCGACCACATCATCAAGATCGTCGATCCCACGCTCCAGGTGGCGGATCTCGCGACGTACGATACCAGTGGAACCAGGCAACGGCATATTCCCCTGATTCGAGCTGCACGGCAACTTGAGTCCTATGGGCCTGCTGCCCGCACCTGTGCCCTCCAGGCGATGATCGAGGCGGCTCGGACCAAAGAAGAGGTGGCCGATCTCATCAATGTGGCTCTGGAGGCGCTCGCCAAGGACTGTTTTGAGCTGCCCCCATTTGCTACCCTGGACAAAGCCGCGCATCACGTCCGAGCCATTACCACGCGCAGGATCTACCGCCAGGTGTTCGAAAAGTTGTCTGCGGAGGCGCGTACCGCGCTGGAACAGCTCTTTGTGGTCCCACCAGGGACGCACCTTTCTCCCTGGGAACTCCTCAAGCAGGAACCCGCAAGTCCCACCCTCATGCACATGCGCTCGCTCATCGATCATCTCTTTGTCATTTCCGAACAGCGCAAGCTCCTGCCTCAAGCGCTTTTTTCCGAGACTGCTGAGGGCAAAATCAAACAGTTTGCGAGCGAAGCCCGCGCTCTGGATGCCACAGAGATGAAAGACTTGGAACCCTATAAACGACTGACCCTGGCAGCAGCGTTTGTCCTGGTCCAATCGGCAGGGGCGCTGGATGACCTGGCCGAGATGTTCATTAAGCGCCTGCTCGCCATCCATCAAAAAGGCAAAGACGCCCTGGAGCGGTATCGTGCTGACCATCAGGCTCGGACCGATGCGCTGGTCGCCACATTGCGTGATCTGGTGGTCGCGTATGGGAAAGAGGGGACAACCGACGAGCGCATGGCCGCGATGGAGTCCGTCCTTGGCAATAAGACTGCCGAGGTGCTGCAGTCCTGTGAAGAGCATCTGGCCCATGTGGGCAATAACTACCAGCAGTTTCTCTGGCCGTTCTATGCGCCGCATCGGGCGCAGCTCTTTCGCTTGCTCTCCGTGATGGATCTGCGATCCAGTAGTCGAGATCACAGTCTGGAGGAAACGCTGGCGTTTCTCAAGCGGCATGAGTCGAGTAAAGGGGAGTGGCTGATCACCGCCACCCTCCAGCATCCTGGCACTCCAGAAGAACAACTGGTGCCACTGGTCGATCTCTCCTGGATGACTGATACCTGGTGGAAGTTCATCACGGGGCACAGTAAACGGAGCAGTTGCCCGGAGAAAGTCCTCCGGCGGCATTTTGAACTGGGCGTGTTCTCCCAAATGCTCTGGGATCTCAAATCGGGTGATCTCTATGTAGAGGGGAGTGATCAATACGCCGACTATCGCGCACAGTTGATCTCCTGGGAGGACTATGCCCAGCAAGTGGAGGCGTATGGAACTCTGGTGGAGTTGCCAACAGATGGGAAGCGGTTTGTGCAGCATATGCGCGACTGGCTGCATGCCAGGATCCTGCAAACAGACGCTGAATTTCCCGCGAACCAGTATCTTCATGTTGAAAAAGGAGCACTGGTCCTGCGTCCGCTGGAGAAACAGGCCGATCCGGAAAGCCTTGCGCTCCTGGAACATATGGTGGCCGAGCGTCTACAGCCCATCAGTATCCTGGATATCCTGCTCAGAACGGAGCAGTGGCTGAATTGGACCCGCTTTTTTACGCCGCTCTCAGGACACGAGGCCAAACTGGACAGCCCGCTCGCCCGCTACCTTGCCACCACCTTTTGCTATGGGTGTAATTTAGGCCCCTCACAAACCGCCAGGTCGCTGAAGGGCTTTGATCGGCGGCAGGTGTCCTGGGTGAACCAGCACCATATCACGGAAGAGAAACTAGATGAGGCGATTCGCTGGGTCATTGCGGCCTACAATCGGTTTCATTTGCCCACCTACTGGGGCACCGGCAAGCGTGCCTCTGCCGATGGTACCAAGTGGGAGATGTATGAACAAAACTTGTTGGCTGAATATCATATCCGCTATGGGGGTTATGGCGGCATTGGGTATTACCATGTCTCTGATACCTACATTGCCTTGTTCAGTCATTTTATCCCATGCGGCGTCTGGGAAGGCTCCTACATTCTCGATATGTTTGAGAAAGAGGCGGCGTCGATTCGACCAGAAACGGTGCATGGAGACACCCAAGCGCAGAGCACCACCGTCTTTGGTCTCGCTCATTTGTTGGGGATCTCGCTGATGCCCCGGATCAGAAACTGGAAGGACCTCACGCTGTTTCGCCCTGACCCGCAGGTACAGTATACGCACCTGGACAGCCTCTTCACCGAGACCATCGATTGGGCACTTATCGAAACTCATCTGCCGGATATGCTGCGCGTGGCGCTCTCCATTAAGGCCGGCAAGATCACCCCTTCCACAATTCTACGCAAGTTAGGCGCCTACAGCCGGAAGAACAAGCTCTATCAGGCATTTCAAGAGTTGGGCCGGGTGATCAGAACGCACTTCTTAATGCACTATCTAGGCGATGCGGACCTGCGCTCGACGATTCAAGCGGCGACGAATAAAAGCGAGGCATTTAATGGCTTTGCGAAATGGGCGTTCTTCGGGGGAGAAGGCGTCATTACTCACAATCGCCGAGCCGAGCAGCGCAAGTGTATCAAGTTTAATCATCTGGTCGCCAACTGCCTGATTTTCTACAATGTCCACGCGATCAGTCAGGTCTTGGAGCACCTCAATCAAGAAGGCATCGAGCTGGATGAGCAAGCCGTTGGAGCGCTTTCGCCCTATCTCCGCTCGCATATTAATCGCTTTGGACAGTATGAGCTGGATATCACGCAACCACCCCCCACGCTTAATTACGACATCCAAGTGATTACTATCCCAGCGAAAAAACGAGCAGTGCCGAACACCTTGGCTTCGCCACCACAGAAGCAGGCAAGACGGAGGCTAAAAAAGAAAAAGGTTGCTCGCCAGATGAAGCTGTTCTAAACTGCATGACTATAGGGTAGCGATCAAGAAGAGATCTTAAACCGTTCTCCAGGGCAAATGGCTGTCCTGGGAAGGAATCCTTGCCATACCCCCCAATCCATCACCCACACAGGCATCAAGCACATCAGCTTGAGCGATGATTCCCCCTGACCAGCTACTGCTGTTCCTCAGCAATCTCCAGAGTCAACAGCTGGACCCCCGCGTTGGCGATCTGGCCGGACTCAGCATACAAGAGGGGCATTGCGGGCGTACTCCACCCGCCTGCATCCATCAACGAGCGCAGGTCCGTTCTGCCCTTGACGGCCCATTTGGTCCAGGTATGCCGCCCATCATGCGCCGACAGGTTCGGGATGCCCAGGCGCTTTTTGCCCAGGGTGTTGATACGCTTGGTAATCGCGCGGGGGGACATGCCTCCGGTCAGCGCGCCTCCTTTGCGGCTACCCCACAGGAGCATGCCCGCTGGCCGATCCTTCTGAAGATAGCGCGTCAGTGCCTCCCGCGTATGCGGGGAGAGCAGATGGGTCTGGTCGTCCTTATCCACCTTGGGCCGATCAAAGCAGATCGTGCCTTCCTCCACATGGACCTGTTCAACCCGGAGGGCGGCCAGTTCGCCGCAGCGCAAGCCATGATCGAAGAAGAGGCACACCAGTACCGCGTCACGTCGCCCTTGCGGCGTGTTGGGCTGTGCCTTGAGGCGAGCGACTTCTTCCAAGGACAAAAAGCGGGGTTTGGCCTTTTTCGCCCCGCGCCGCGTGACGGGACGATCTTTGTCCAGGTGCCGCGCCTCAGCTTTGCGGTAGCCTTTCACCAACTGGATGTGCCCATAGGCTTCCATCGACAACCCGCCTGCCTGCGCCGCCACCCGCGCGTAGGCTTTGATCGTCGAGAGACGCACATTGACGCTGCTGACCGCGTAGCCTGCGCGTAGTTGCCAGGCCGCAAACCCTTGGACCAACCCCCAGGTCATACCCTGCCAGGCAGTGGGGTCGGCCAGCAGATCACCCACCTGGACGCCTGCCTCGGCCAGATAGCGGGTAAAGAGCGCCAGATCGGCGCGGTGGCGACGGCGAGTTTCTTCGGCCAGGCGGCGCTGATAGTCGGCAAACAGGGCATCCGCCGCAATGGCATCAGCGAGAACGCCAGCCTGCTCCAACGTCAGCGATGGGGCAACGATCAAGGTGGTCTGTGGGTCATCCATCCGAAACCACGCTCCTTTAGAATCAATCGGGCACTGATTCAACTTTGATACTGATTTCCTTCCAAATCGGAACTCAACTGGAGCCATTATAGCAAACATCCAGCCAGTCGTCAAGAGCGGGTAGCAGCCTCGAAAAGCCAGCCCTTGCAGAAGAGGAGGCAGGCAGAGCAGGCGGTTGTGAGCGAAGTATTATAAATGCTCACAACTTCTCCAAAACCCATTGGGATGGAGCGGACAGCCCATGCTCATTGCTGCTGCTCGGCCAACCAGGCTTCCACCTCTTCGACTTCTTGCGGTGTTAGTTTCGCCGGGCGGCCTCCGCGTGGAGGTTCGCCGGTTTGTCTGGGCGGGCGCAGAACACGATGGGCAGGCTTACGCTGGATCGGCTGATCGAGCGGGCGCTCCTCCCCTGGCTGTGGTGGGGTTGTCGGGTCGCTCGTATCGGCAGCCTCTTGCTTGCCCAGATACCAGGTGTGCAGCTTTGGCTCGCCCGTGTTCGGGTCCGGCGCACGCCATCTGAAGTACCGATAGGGGCCGTAGCTGATCGCTATCCACCACCATTCTTTACCGCCGGTCTGTTCATTAGGAAGCTGCGCAGCATAGTAGCCCTTGACGATGTGCCGCGACTCGAACCAGCCGCGCCCGCTGCGCTTCCAGGTGGCAATGGCCTGCGCGCAAGCTTCCACAGCCCTCGCGGCTGCCTGGGCCTGCTCCGGCGCTTCAACCTGCAAGAGCGCGGCGGCCAGTCTCAAGGCGGCCTGGGCCGCTTGCAACCCCGCCAGGCGGGCTGCTTCACGCGGCGGGCCAAAGGTGGCCTCAGTCTGCGGAAGTGCCGCCTCGGCCAGCAGGGAGGGAGGCCGCGCCTCGGCCAGCTCGGCCAGGCGCGCTAGCTCGGCCTCCAATGCCTCCACCGACCCGGCGACGGCGGCGACCTCCTCCGGGCGGGGGTCGGCCAGGAGCCGAAAATATCTGCCGCGTGGGTCACTGGGCAAGCCCTGGGAAAAGACATCCCACTGGGGCAGCCGCTGCGGGTTTGCTGCTGGATCGTGTAGGTCTTGGTCGTCGTCGGCGCTCATGGACGTCTCCTCATGGTAGGGTTGTGTGCAACTACTATAGTACGCTCACAACTCCTTGGCAAGCCATCACTCCCTGGGCGGCCATATCCTCGCCTTTTTCCTCCCTGGCTTGCCTGATACGGTATGATAGCGGTGAAATCAATGAACCATCAGAGGAAGGGGACGCGAACGCCGCGTCTCCCGACGCCTCTGACGCGAGAGGAAGAGCAGCATGCCAAAGGGCAAGCGTGGCCCCACCGCAGGCACCGAGGCCGCGAAACGGGGCGGACAGGCGACGCGGGACCAATACGGTCCCGACTGGTATCACCAGATTGGCAAGAAGGGTGGCGCTGCTGCCAGCGCGAGCATCGGACCAGACGGGTATCGAGCGCTCGGCCAAAAGGGCGGCACAGCCACCAAGCAAAAGTACGGCGCAGACCATTTTCGCCGTATCGGCCAACTCGGCGGGAAAAAGGGCCGCCGCTCCAAGCACCCTGACCAGGCGATGGGGTCCTCGGCGGACCAAGAGCCAGCATAAGCTAAGAGGCAAGCGAGGATACACGCCATGATGTTTGATGACATCGAGGAGACCGAGGCCGAGCTGATCGGGCATGTGAAAGCTGCCTGTGATGCGCTCGCCTTCTTACAGGAAGTGAACCTCCGTGAGGCCGTTGAGGCAGGCCCGGTCAACGAGGAGTGGACGCGCCACATGAACGCCCTCAACTGGGCGCGCACGCGCCTGGCGATGGCGGCGGAGTCCCTGCATGACGATCTCAATCATTATAACGAGCAGATGCTTGCGGCTGCGCACGGCGAGTTCCCCGGTATCGTTGAACTGCGGCGCACGACGCGAAGCGACAGGCGCAAAGGGGACGCGGAACCATGAGCGACCGGGCGGGAAGCCGCAAGCGGGGCAAGACAAGAGCCGTGCTGGGGCCGGTGGCCTATCAACTGCACGTCGCCCTGCAAGGCATCGAGCCGCCCATCTGGCGGCAGGTCAGCATCCCCGGCCAGCTCAGCCTGTATGGCCTGCACGAATGCCTCCAGGTGGTCATGGGCTGGCAGAACTATCATCTGCACCAGTTCCTCATTGGTGAGACGATCTACACCGAGCCAAGCGACGAGTGGGAGTTTGAGGTCAAGGATGATCGCCGTGCCCGTTTGGAGCGCGTTGCGCCCCCGCCGGGCGGGAGTTTTGTCTACACCTACGATTTTGGCGACAACTGGAAGCATCAGATCACCGTAGAAGCCATCGTTCTGCGGCACGATTGGTCACGCATCCCCTGGTGTCTAGATGGCAAGCGGGCCTGCCCGCCAGAGGACTGCGGCAGCGTGAGTGGCTATGCCCAGTTGCTCGAAGCGTTGGGAAATCGGCGGCATCCCGATCACCGGCGGTTGCGCGAATGGGTGGGGCCACACTACGATCCGGAGGTGTTCTCCTTGCAAGCGGTCAACTCCGCGCTGGCGGTCCTTCAGGCATACATCCTCCCCTGACCGAACGTGTCACTTGAAGCGCACACGCAGGGCGCGCACGGGCCGATCCGGCTCCGGATCGGGGACGGCTTTGGGCAGAGCCGGATAGTCCGGCAGCGGTAGAACGGGGTGCGTGGCTGTCTCGCGGCGGGCAAGGAGCACATACACCTCCCGGCAGAGGGCGTGCTGCGCTGGGGTGAGTTGGGAGGAGCATTCGAGTTGTCCAACCAGACCCAGGAAGGTGCCAGCGACCTCGGCATCGGTGAGCCTGCCCTGCTCCTCCCGAATACTGAAAGCTGCCCAAGATAAGGCGGAGAGCGGCGTCGAGGTGGTGGTCATGGGTAAGGTGTGCCATAAGCCTCCTCCTGTGTGGATGGTGCCTCAGAGCATTCTACCTCAGAGACGTAGTGGGGTGCCCAAACTAACACTCCGACTCATTGCCGCCCAAGCATTTTTAGCCAATAAGTCCTACCTCAAGCTAGTTACCAGCCTTGACATTACCTACTCTCTGCTGTCATGGTTGACAGAGGAACCTATGAGCGTTATGTCACTGTGATGAGAGGAGTAAGATCGTGGCTGAACCCTATCGCCCCAACATTCCTCCCGGTCGCGCCTCCAAGGCGGGCTTGTGTGCCAATTGTGGCGGGAGCCTGGTAGTCACCGAGGAGGACGGTGGTCAGCCTGCACGCATCAGCATCATCGTCTTTTGCCCGACCTGCGAAACTCGCTCTGAACAGGTGGGTGCCTCACGCTGGCCCTCCCTCACGCCAGAGGACGCCCAAGCGAAGCGAAGGCATCAGGCAATCAAGCGCTATAACGAGTATTGGCGCTGGAAAGCGAGCGAAAGCCGAGAGCAAGAGGAGCGCTCTACGCGGGGAGTACCTGCCCCAGTAGAGCGGTTGATCGCACAGGGCGAGGTCTTACACCAGGAAGGGCGTGTCCTTGATGCCCTGGCGCGGGCAGAACAAGCGCTCGCGCTGGCTCCAGAAGCCGTCGAAGCCTGGAAGCAAAAAGGGATGATCCTCTCCGATCTCAGTCAGGATGAGGCAGCACTGCGAGCCTTTGAACAGGTGAACCAGCTTGATCCCACGGATGCGATTGGGCGCGCCTTGGCTGCTATTCCGCTGTATCGGCAGGGCCAGATTGAGCGAGCGCTGGAGACCCTCGATCAAGCGATTGCCCAGGCACCCAGACCGCAACAAGCAAAACTGTATCAGGTCAAAGGGGATATGCTCTGGCAGGTGGAACGCTATGCGGAGGCGTTGGCGGCGTGCGAGCTGGCGCTTCCGTTGGCCCCGCAGGATGCCTCTATCCATGCGAGCCGAGGAAACGCTCTGCTCCGGCTGGAGCGTCCAACGGAAGCACTCCACGCCTATACCCAGGCGCTGGAACACGACCCAGCCTTGATCGTGGCCTATGTGGGGAAGGCCATGGCACTCCTCCACCTGGGGCGGCAAGAGGAAGCCAGAGTGGCATTGCGCCGCGCGTTTGCATTGCAGCAAGAACAATCCGAATGACGCTGCGGTGCTTGGAGCAGGCGCAGGCTACCGCAGAAGTGCGAGCTGTGATATGCTCTCGATGCGCCAGGGTCGTGGTTCTACTAGCTTACTCCGAATACTAGCGCGCATCACTCTGATGTCTTGCGCCCGCGCACGGTATAGTCAGCTTTATCCACATACTGCTCCAGCGGGGGAATGGGCAGATCAAGCCGTTGGGCTGCTTTCACGGCCTTCTGCCATTCCCGCCATTTCTTGTGATAGGCACGTTTGTAGCTGAACCCGCTTTTGGATGATTGTCGCCATCGCACCTTTTGCTTGCCCATGTGCCTCTTTCCTCTCTCGTTCCGCGCACGCTCCATGTCCCCATCGCACGCGGCAGACCCGCCCGCCACAGAAACAAGATGCCGGAAATCTTTAGCCCTACCCGCGAAAAGGCCCGAAGAATACGAGTGAGCAAGCGCCGCTCAGCACTGCTGAGATCAGCCCTCATCAGGCAGTCAGTTCTGCTGGTTGCGCTCCTCCAGCTGCTCGCCGCGCATCGCGTCTTCAAATGCCTGCTCTTGCGCCTGCTCCAGATACTGGCGCAAGAGCTGCTTCACCGCCGCTTTGGGGTCGCCGGTGGCCGCACCAATGGTGAACATGATTTGCTCCGCCACCTGCTCCGTGAGCTGCTCCAGGTCCAGATTGGTGGTTTCGTCGCTCATGGTCCGGTACTCGTTTTCCAGGTGTTTGTGTCGGTCCCTGCTCACAGCATACCACGCGAGAAGGCGCGTCCATTGACGCACGCGGATGGGAAAAGAGGGCACTGGTTTTGGGGTAGCCTCCTCGTTGCTGCCCGCGCCACGAGCGTCCGCGCTCCCACACGCGTGGCTGGGCAATCCAGGTAATGGCGAGCAGTCGCCGGGTCTTGAGAGGGTGGTGGCTTGTCGGCATGAACAAGAAGCCCGCTCAGCAGTGAATTGAGCGGGCTTCTCTCCGTTAACTGTATCCTTCTCAATGCCCAGATTGCCGTTGTGCTCGCTGCGTCCGTGCCTGAAACCATGCAGCAACATCAGCCCAGCGACTCTCTGGAATTTCCTTGTACGTGCCAACTCGGAAGTGTTCGCGCAGCTCGTCATAGATCGCGGCGTGGGTCTGGCCGGTCAGATCATGCAGCCGGTTGACGCTTGCCTGCACCGTCCGCTGGTGTTCCGGTGAGAGTGTCGTTGGCCCCATGCGCTCTAAAATCTCTGGGACCAGGCCAGCCAGCGCCTCGACGCTCTCTAATCGATTCTCCACGCTCCCTTGCCAGCCTTCCATCTCCTCGCGCCAGGTTTCGATGTCCTGCCGCCAGCGGAGCCAGATGACCATTTGCTCATGATAGGCGAGCCAGGCATCAGGTGGGGCATCCTGGGCAGGTGTTTCTGGTTTCAGAATCGGCTCGGCAGGGACCAGTGATGGTGGCACTGCGAGAGCCTGACGCTTCTGAGCAAAATGCTGGTAGAGGACTTCAACCACCTCACGCTGATACGCAAGAATAACTGGTTCCATCGCTGGGTCAAGCCGACTTGTATCAATCCCGGCGAGCCAAAAGGGTAAGGCGCGCAGGGTCAAAGAAGGCATGGTTTGTTCCCCACTGGCCGTCTGGGCACGCACCGAGATGAGTTCGTTCGTAATAGCCTTCGTGCGCTTGATCCGGCGTACCTGTGCCGTTGGCTCCAAGCCAAGGCTATCACACAGCCAGCGGAGCACGACACAAATCCGGTCATCGGCCAGTCTGACGGCAACCAGCGGCTTGCCATAGAAGGTGAGTTCCTCCTGCTCAACGGGAATGAGGGTATGTCCCTCTTGCTCGCTCGCCATACATCCTCCTTGGGGAGCTGCCATGATGGCAGCCCCCCCTCCTTTCTTCGTACAGATAGGCTGTGCGTGTTCTAGCTTCCAGCATGCCAGGCAATCATGGCCCTTCTCGAAGTTCTGCCACAAGCCATCAAAGGGAAAAGAGACAAACGGGTCTGAGGGGCATCCTGGTCGTTGTCCATACACCACCTTCTTGTTGGTCATGCACGTCCACCGGCTTCCCAGCCGATTTCTTGCCAATATATGCCCCTGTCCATCAAAGAGCAAGCGCTGCCTGGGTCAATCTAGTGCCCGCTCCACCTGGGCCTGGCCCAACTCTTGCATGAGTGCTGGCCTGCGGGTCGCCTGGGCGCTGCTCACGGATTGGGCTGGACGTGAGGGAGCGGTCGTGTGAGGGGAGCGAGGCTCGACCCGCCGCATCGACGACCCGCTCATCCTCATCCACCGCTGGAGCACCGCTGGTCCCGTCGCCCAGCGCAGCCAGGGCACACCAGCCCGCTTCGACCTTCCAGACCAGAGACGGGTGGAACGTCATGGCTTCCCGCCTTTCTCCTCATCCGTCAACTCCGGATTCGCCAGCCAGCACGCATCGACGGCAAGACTGAGCAGCGTCTCCAGGGCGCGTTCTTCCCGATCCGTCATGCGATAGCGCACAGCGCGAGCGCGCAGCGTCAGGAGGCGCTGATAGAGGGCTTCCAATCGTTTCGCCAGAATCGTCCCAGATTCGGCTGCCAGATCTGCGGTCACATTTGGTCGCTCCCGCTCGCGCCGGATCGCCTCGGCCAGCGCCTCGGCCAACGCCGCGCCACCGAGCGCCTCGACCCGCGAGAGCATGCTCCGGGTCGTGGGCTGAAACGCCTGCCAGCGCGCCCGGCGGGCCAACAGTGCTTCTTCTTCCCGACGCCGCGCTTCTTCCCGCAGGTGGGCGCGGCTGGCCGCCTTGCGACAGTCATCACTGCACGTCAACCTGGCCTTGCGCCCCGGCTTGGGCGGCGGCAGGGGGCTCTGACACCCCGGATTCTTACAGAGGCGTTGCGTTTCACCGTTCATACACTTTCCTCATTTCTGGGCCTGGCCGCACAGACGGCGCAGGCCCGCTCTACAACCATGCGCTCAGTAGAACACTACAGCCATCCGGCTGGCGGTGTGGGGTCCGAGAGATTCAGCGCCTGGGCCGTGGCCTGTAAGCGCCCCTTGAGGACCGGCAAGTCGCGGCGCAGCTCTAGCTCCTCCAGCGCCCCGAGTGGTTCCTCGCCCAACAGCCGCCTGCGCCCCTCGGTATAGGCCACCTGATCGCATACCCACATCTGCTCCCAGCGCGAGAGTGCGTTCCGCGCCTGAATGCCACGCCCTCGGCGCTCACTGCCGTACACGCGCGCCGCGTCGATAAACGCCTGGAAGAGCGCGAGCATCCGCTGATCGCCGTCCAGAGCCAACGCTTCTAACGACCACTGTACGCCCAGGGCAAAGCACGCCGTCCCAAGCTCGATACTCTCGATCACATCGTCGGGCGCGAGCGCCCCAATGGCGAGGCCCGCGCCGAGGTGCTTGACGCCCTGGTGGTGGAAACTGTTCACGAGCAAGGGGTCCGTCTTCACAATCTCAGCCAGGCGCGTCTTTGGCACCACACTGACCGGATGGGCCAGATAGGTACGCGCCTGGCGCGTGGTCACATGCGACCAGACGCCCTGGCCCAACTGGCTCCGCAAGTCCTGAAAAAGCGAGCCGCCACAGGCGACATTCAGCACCTGCATCCCGCGATTCACGCCCAGCAGCGGCAAGTGCCAGGTCAGGGCCTCGCGGACCAGGCTGAGTTCCAGCGCATCTTCCTCCACGTCCACCGTCCCCAGCAGGGGATGCGGCTCCTCACCATACGCCTGCGGGTGCACATCGCCGCCACCCGGCAAGAGCAGGCCATCGACGAGCGCAACCAGCCCAGCCAGTGCCGCCGGGTCAGCGACGGGCGGTAGGAGCAGCGGCGTGGCTCCGGCCAGCTCGATCAGTTCCGTAAACGGGCGATACGTGCCCAAGAGCGGATAGCGTGCGCCAGCGCGTTTCGCACCGCAGCACGGGATGCCAATCACTGGGCGATACCAGGAAGCCTCACCCGTGTTATAGTGCTCCTGGCGAGAGGGGGTCTGTTGTTCCACAGCAAGGTTCCTTTCGTTACGGGCGGGTTGGTGATTATCGCACCAACTCGTCCACTGTGCCCTTCAGCATGATACCTGGAGGACAACACACATCGTTGATCGTTCGCGCCGTCTGGGCGGCCAGTGCCGGGCCACTTCGCGTCAGGATCAGCTCCAGACAGGCGCGCAGCGGGTCCGGCCAGCCCTGCCAGAGCGCCCTGCATCGTGCCTGCGCCCGTTCGCGCTTGCGCTGCTGGCACAGGCGCTGACGGCACGCATCAGAGCAGGTGTCCCGCTGCCGACGGCCTTTCGTCTGATCGACTGGTTTCGAACAGCCAAGACCCAGACAGGTCCGCGTGACAACACTCATAGACAAACCGTTCCTTTCATCACCACACCAGCAAATGCTCCACCTGGAGCCCAGCCATCTCTGCCAGGCGCGTCGCCAGCAGGCCACGATGACACAGGGTGGCATTCCGCTCACAGCTGAGCAAGCACGTGGGGTGGTTTCGCGCCCATCCAGCGATGCGTCCGAGCAGCTCCTCCTGAGGTGCGAGCGCGGTCAAATACGCCGCAGCGAACGCATCCCAGTCGCCCTCCTCGCACAGCCGGAAGCGCAGATGCGGCGCGCCGCCGAGCATCGAGAAATGCCGATACGCGATGCCCCGGCCCTCCACCGCGCGGCGCAGCGTCGCCCCATCAAACCCCAGTTGGCCGCTGGACGTGTCCCAGCGACAGTCAACCAGGACGCTGATGCGCCGCTCCAGCAACGCCCGCAACACCGCCTCCAGCTGCACGCCTGCATAGCCGAGGGTGTAAAGCACGGGCTGCTGCGTCCCCTGCTCGGGTACAGAAGCCACTGGTGGGGGGGCGGGCCGCTGCCGTTGCTGCGCGCCACAGTACCGACAGACGTGAATCTCTGCCACCAGCGCGCTGGGCCGAAACGCGTTCGGCATGCCCTGACATCGTCTGGTGCAGTTCATAACCAGGGTTGAGGCTCCCTGTGCCATATGGCATTCCTCCTTTAGTTCAGCCAAACTTCAAGACAGACATACAGATCCAGCCAGACCGCCCAGCAGCCGAGACACTCCAGCCAGGCCGGTGTCCAGATCGGGGCTGGAGAGCCGAGCCAGAATTCCACCACTCCAGGCGAGGCCACCAGCAGCCACGTCAAGCAGAGCAGCGTCCAGCCCCGCCGCTGCGCGTCACTCAGGCTGCCCCGCCGCGAGAGACCGCGCACATTCCAGGTCCGCGCGATGCGCCACAGCAGGATACCCGCCGCTCCAGCCAGCAGCCAGATCGCATCCAGGCTGTGCCCGCTGATCGCCATCCAGGTGCAGGCGACGCCCCACCCGGTCGCCAACAACCACAACAGGTACAGCAGCATGAGCCAGACAACCCCGCCTGGGGACAACGCCGGGCCGCCTTGTTGGATCGACCCGCCCACCAGCGCCAGACGCAAGTGCCAGAAGGGTCGCCAGGCAAACGCTGGTCGGGCGGGAGCGGACGCGCGCACCGGGGCGGTGTTCTTGAGGAGGGCAGTGGTCGGCTCCCGCATTGGCTCGGTGGGGTGCCGCGCTGGAACGCGGCGCAGCCGGGCGACTGCCTCGTGTGCCGCTTGCATCGACGGGAAGCGGTCAGCGGGTTTGAGCGCGGCCAGGCACTCGATGAACGAGGCAAAGTCCTTCGAGAGTGCTTTGTGGTAGCGTTGCGGCTCCAGGTGTGCCGGGCGCGCCACCGGATACCCATGTCGCGGCGCGGGCGTCGGTGGCCGTGCGCCAACCCCCGTTGCCAGCTCGAAGAGGACGATGCCCAATGCGTATTGATCGCTTTTGGGGGTGGCACTCCCCAGGATTTGTTCGAGCGGCGCGTAGGGATGCGTTCCGGTGGAGCGCAGCGCTTCCAGCGTTCCCTCCTGCAGGTACTTGGCAACGCCCAGATCAGTCAGATAGACCTGGTCTGTTGCCCGCTCCAGTAGGATATTCTCTAGTTTGACATCTCGATGCACCAGACCGCGTTGATGCATCGCCGCGAGGGCCTCCAAGAGTTGCAGCGCCCAGGCCCGCAGCCGCTCTTCCGCCACTACGCCAGGAAAGCGTTTCTGATACGCTTTCAAATCACTGCCCTGTATAAAGCGGGACACCAGAATAAAGAGTGGTGCCAGGTCTGAAAACCAATACATCTCCCCAGCCGCGATATGCGGGATACCCGAAAGCTCGCACGCTTTTCGGCCCTCCTCGTCGCACATCTCCTCAAAGAGCGCCTCCATCCCTGGCCGGGGCACGCTCACCTTGATGGCCTTCTTCTCTCCAGACACATCCTCACCCTGAAACACAATCCCAAACCCGCCTGACCCCTCAATCGCAGTGGGGTGCAGGAGATAGCCCCGCTGATCACACTCCTGCTGGATGAGGTCCACCAGAGCAGGGGTCAGACGTGCTTCTTGCAAGCGGCTCCGCACCGCATACGGCAATGAAATCATGCTGCTCCCCCTCATGTCGTGGCCTCACAGCCCAAGATATCCGGAACGTAGTAAAACGTCTGGTTGGCATCTCCAAACCACCAGAGCCAGGTCCAGGGGCCGTCATACCAGCCCTGGCTCGATGCCCAGCCGACGGCAGCGCCGGTAGCGCCGCCACCTGCGTTATAGGCGGCCAGCGCCAGCCCCCAGGCGTAGGCGTTGCGGTTCCCGCCGAAGCGATCAGCGATGGTAGAGGACCAGCCCCAGAAGGCGCGCAGCGCGTCCAGATCGTAGCGGGCCATGCCGTCCAGGGATTCCCAGGGGTTCCAGGGGTCAATCCCATAGGTGGCAGCCGTGGCAGGCATGAACTGGGCGATGCCGATGGCTCCCGCAGAGCTGACGTCATTCGGATTAAAACCGCTCTCCTGCTGCACCTGCCAGAGCAGAATGGCCGCTTCCAGGTGGTAGCGCGGCGCGATGGTGTTGACGAGGTAATCTGCGTATGGCTGCCTGCTGCCAGACGTATTTGGCAAGGTCGGGGTGCGATGGCAATTGGCAGGTCCTTCGTAGTACCCGCCCTCCGGAGTGGGAGTCGGGGTCGGCGTGGGGGCCGCTTTGTTGGCGCTCACCGCCAGGGAAGGAAACGTCCACACCGTCGCCGCCTGCGCCGCGCTGTGAAAGAGCACGGCTCCCGCCACCAAGACCAACAGGGTGCCACCAACCACCCATCGATACAATTTCTTCATGGGAGGACCACTCCCTTCCGATGAAGGAGGACCGCCCTGTGCGTAAACTCATAGTCAAACGCCGCCCAGGACATGCGTGAGATGTCCAGTGTGCTGCTGTCACGGACCCAGACGCCCTGTGGATCACCCGCATTGGTGACCACCAGCCAGTGCCCTGGCTGGAAGGGATAAAAGCGCCCATCCGGGTCCCAGAGGTTCACGAGGACCGCATAGCCCGCCTGAGTCATGGCGCGCAGGTGCGCATCTGTCAGGTGGTAATAGTATGTGCTGTCAAGCTGGGGAAAGTTGCGCTGATCATCTGGAATCACGTTGGCGAAGTTTTCCAGGGAGACGATGCCGTTGTCGTATGCGCCCGCGTCGCGCAGCAGATCCAGCATCTTGCCGACCCCAATCTGCACGCCCCACGCGCGCAAGACGACCGTCAGGCTGGTCGGCCCGCAGGCCGCCCGCCATTCCGCGTTGTACTGGTCGGCGCTATCCCAGCCAATGCTCGCGTCGCATTGGCAAAGTCTCTTCGTCTTGGCCGCGACATCGACCGTGGGCGCGCTGGCCCCCGCTCCCGGCGTGTCCGTGACGTTGGTCGGCGGAGTACCAGGCAGGTTGGACCAGTTCGCCGGTCCTACCGCATAGACCACCTGGCCGCATCCGGCCAGCGCCAGGAGCAACAGGAGGAGCCATCCCTTCCGCATGCTAGCCTCCTTGCGTCACGGTATAGAGGCCGTATTCCGGGGCTGTGTAGCCCGGCGTGCCTGGCGTCGCGCTCATTTGTTCCGGGTGACTGGTAAAGTCGAACACGAACGTCTCGGGAGACAGCGACTGCCAGTTCATGCTCACCTTCACGACCAGGTCCTTGGTCTTGCGGCCCAAATCAGCCTGCACCGCGCTCACAATCTGGGGGTTGGTTGGATGCTGGACGAAGGGCGTACTGATCGTGCTGGCGCGTTTGGCGTCGCCAGCGGGTAGCTCCGTCACGGTAAGATGATCGGTATAGGTGAGGATCAGCGTCGTGGGATGTTTGATCCCCTGTGTGTCGGTCTCCCCCGGCGCGCCAAAGAAGTCGGTTTGTACCAACACCGTCGGCTGATAGTTCGCCGGAGCTGTAAAGAAGTAGGCGATGAACGGCGCACCCGCCGCGAGCAGGAGACATACAGCAAGCAGCGGCACTCCAAAGAAGGCAACAATCAGGACAATGAGGCGGCGGTGGCCCCATTTCTGAGCCTTTTCCGCCAAGAATGCCGTGCCAAGAAAGGTGTGCTTTCTGGCAGGCTTCGGGAGGGAATCAGCGCCTTGGGATGGCCCGACGCCCGTGGGAACGGGCCGCGAACGAGTAATGGTATTATTCCGCATTGGAATCTCCTCCGGGGATTTCCTCTGGCGAGCAGGGGTAGATAAGCGTGCCCCTGCCCGCACCGTTTTTCAGGAAGCGTTAGCGTTCTTGTGGTGACGCACCTCCTCCCTGCTGGTCCAGCCAGTCGAGCATCGCTGCTATCCTGGCTCCCTGCTCCCGCATCCGCTGCTCGACGGCAGCCATATCGACAGTCACTTCCTGCCATCCCGTCACATCCGTGAAGGCATCGAGCACCGCCTGAAGTTCCTCCGGCGACTCCAGCACCGGCGGGGCATCAGGCCGCCTATCCCACTGCTGATGCAGCAGCGTCATCGCCTCCCGCACGGGAAGCGCATACAGCACGCGGGCCTCGCGGTCGAGCAGCAGCCACTGGCGGGCCTCGCCATCACTGCTGCCACAGTCGTAGGCCGAAAGCACCGGCGCAATCTTGGGATGCTGGATGAAGCTGATGTAGGCCGACCAGTCGCCGTCAGCGGAGACCACGCCATCATCGAACCTCGCTTCGTCGCCCGCTGGCTCCCAGTAGAACGCCACCAGGCGGCCCGAACTGGTGTAGCCCAGAGCCGCTTCCAGCATCGGCGGAACGGGCAGAGGCAGGGGAACCAATGCACCCATGTCCATTGTCATCGCTCCTTGCTCCTGCCGCGCGGCAGGAAGTAAGGGCAGCGCTCAGACTGCCCGCTCATGACTCCTCACCCAATACCTGCGCGGGGAGATGGTCGTTCCTCCGCGCCGGGACACGCTCCAGCGGCTGCCAGCCGAAAAGACCGGTCAGGCCGGGATGGTGCGCGAGCGCCGCCCGCAAGTCCGGATAATGCTGCGTGTCGGTCAACACCTTGCCCGTCGCCTCCTCTACGCGGATGCCCCAGCGCCACGTCGCCGCATCCACTAGTTCAACGCTGACCATCCAACGTTTCGATGCCAGGCGGGCGACGGCGCAGTCATAGAGGCTGCACTGGATCGCCTCCCGCACGCGCGGCAGCCACGCCTCCACCATCCGGTTCCAGCCACACACGGGGCAGTGGACCTCCCCCACCAAGGCGCTGCCACAGCGCGGACACCCCACGCTGCTTCCCATCGGCCATACCTCCTTCACATGCCTGCTCTTGCCTGCCCGATGCGTCCCTGCTCCATGGGCAAGCACACAGGGCAGATGTAGCCCTGCTGCTCCAGCAAGCGAAACGCCCGGTCCCGGTCACTGCCGCACACCGCGCAGCGGGTCGGCCAGATGCCATACTGCTGCGCCTGCGCGGCGCAATGGTCGCACATGCCCACGGCCAGCACCGTAGCCGGGTGCTTAGATGGGCACGCAAGCGCTGGCAAGGCGCGGTAGTGGCTGAATGGCTGCGGTGCCTCGTGTTCCAACAGGGGCAAGTGGGTGTTGCCTTGCCACCAGCAGCCCATCTGCCAGCCCGGCAGCGTGGCAAGGGCTGCCGCAACGATGGCCTGCTCGCTGCCGAGCAGTGGCTCCTCGGAGAGAAACATATCGACACTGCCTGGATAGCCCCACTGGAAGAAGAGGGTCGCGTGCGGCCCTTCGATGGGCTGGCGTATCTCTTCGGGGCCATCGATCCCCAGCCCTTGCACCTCGGCGGCGGTGATGACGGCGCGCTGCACTGTCACAATTTCTTCCCCTTCGGCTTCCCAGGGCATACCCCGATAGGGCAGGCACGCCTGTCGCTCCCGATCAAACACAATCAGCAGTTCTTGCTTGCGTCCGCTCATGTCTTCCTCCTTGGTCGGCCTACTGGCCGGATGCCAATCGCTTGCGCGCCACGCCCGGCGGCTGGACGCCAGGCTGAAGGGATACCGCCTGCCCGGCTTGCACCCCCTGGCTCCAGCCGTCTGCGCTCCGCAGTCGCTTGGCGGGAGCCTTTCTGACGTGGGGGTAGTACGTCTGTACCGCCTCCTGAAGCGCGGTATCCTTGACCACCACCAGCGCCCGCGTCTGCTCGGAACTGTGGGCAAATGCCTCTTGTTGCTGGCGCAAGCGCTGATACAGCCCGGCCACCGCGCCCAGGTAAAAGGCATCCTTCCAGGTGACCGCCGCCAGCGCTGACCGGCTCTGACGATACGCCGCCGTCGCCATGCGCTCCAGTTGCGTGACCAGATAGGTGTAGAGGTACTCCACCACCTCCAAATTGTGTGACTCCCCGATGAGGTCCATGCGGGGCAGACCTGGGGTGTAGAGGGCTTTGCAGAAATGAGCATCGGCCAGCACATCCATGAGCGTGCGCCGCCAGCGCTGGCGCGAGCCGATGGAGACCACCTGCCTCAAGTAGAGCGGCTTGGCTTCTGCCGCGTGCTCGACCTGGGCGCGTTCGAGGTTGTACTGCTGAAGGAGGGCCTGGGCTTTCCCTGCGGCGGCCTCCGCCTCTGCCTGGTTGCTGGACGTTGCCAGCGCTAAGAGCTTCCGAATACGTTCGACGATGCGTTCCTGTTCCACGCCAATGCCTCCTCCCGCTCTAGAAGCGGTAATGGTCAACTTCCGATAACATAATAATAACACGGCGCAATCCAATTGTCAAGCGGTCCCGCGTCACAAATAAGCACGAACTGAGAACAATGTGATACACTACGAACAGATGCTTGCTTTGGGAGGTCGCATGACTCACTCCACCTCTGGCCGGGTGTCCTTGCCCTATTTGCGTGCCTGGCGCAACGCACGCTTTCTGACCATTCGAGCACTGGCGAAAGCCGCTCGCGTCGGGCCGATGACCATTAGCGAACTGGAACATGGTCGCCGCCAGGCCAATTTCGCTACCGTTGGCCGTTTGGCAAAGGCCCTTGCCCTCACCCCACACCAGCTTACCTATGCCCCGCCTCCAGCGCCCATCGGAGCAGCAGGACCAGAGCAGGAGCAGCAGACAGATTAGCTGCCTGCTGCCTGCTGCCGTTTCTCCATCATGATTAAATCGAGCGGCCAGCGATAGGACGGCGGATTCAGACGCTCCAGGTGCCCCAGGCCGCCGTTCCACCTGGCCCACTCGGCCAATTCAGTAGGTCGTCGCTCTGGATGGGTGTACGAGCTATCGAGCAGGGCCACCACGCGCCCACCAGGGGGCAGCCGCCGATAGACCGCATAGACCAGCGGAATATCCGCTCGCTTCCGCTGGGACTCCCAATGCATCCCGCCCAAGCGGAGCACCACGCGCTGAAACGGCTGCGACTGTTGCAGCAGATCAGGCTCCGCTGAGTGCTGGAGTGTCGGAAAGAGGCGCGTGAGCACCCCCGGCGCATCCTGGCCCGCATACGTGGCGCGCAGCGTGGGATATTCCTCGGCCAGCGTCTGTGCCAGCAGCCAGGCGTCAAATGAGGACACCAGCACCGACAACCCCTCGCGCAGATCAGCCAGGTCGAGCAGCTTCACCAGCGCATCTCGCGGCGCGTCCAGGCCATTGAAGTAGCCGTGCTTTGCCAGGCGCGACAGCGACAAATCAAAGAGCAGTTCACTTTGCGCATCCGGCGCGGGCAGCAGCGCTTGAAGCGCCTGCACCGCCTCTTCCCACTGCGCGGGCTGAATACGCGCTGAGGCCAGCGCCCTGGCTACCTTTGTATCGAGCGGCAGCCTTTCCGCTCCCTCGTTCTGTGGCTGTGGCTGGCCCAGCCACGTCTCCAGCGCCACTATGGCTTCGACCTGGGGCCGGTACTGGATGCGGGTCAGCAGATCGGGCATATTGTGGCCCTGGTGCGCCTCGGCCAGCGCCCGCGCCGTCTGCCCCAACCGGCGTAGCGGCTTCACCTTCCAGAGCAAGCTGCGCGCATCCCTGTCCACCTGGGCCTCGATCTTCCTCGCTAGGCCCAGCAGCAAGTCGTATTGCCGCTTATTTGCCGGAAGGACTCCTTGTGCAGCCGCAGGACGGGCCATCTCGCCCCGCTCTGTAGCTGTCTCCATCGCTCCTTCGATGGGGTGAATTTCTAGCTCCATTGCTCACCTCTCATCGAATCAATGCCCGTATACGGGCTACCTTCTGCCGGAAAGAGCGCTTCCCTGCGCAACGGGCGCTCCTATCGCGCCTTCCGACTGGCCGGGGCCAGCGTCAATGACTGCTGCAACCGCGAAATCCCCTGCTCCAGCCGCTCCCGCTGGCGTGGGTCGGTTTCCTGCTCCAGCGCCTCTTGCTTGCGACGTAAGGCGCGCTCTTGTCCCTCAGCAGTGAGCAGTTCGCCGCGCACAATCGTCACCGCTGCTGGAGCGGTGATACCCAACTTGACCCGATCTCCTTCGACGGCCAGCAGCACGACGGTAATCTCCCCATTGATGACCAGGGTGTCTCCTGGCTGGCGTCTCACGACTAACATAGTGCTCCTCCTGTGCTTGACCATGCGCGGGAGGGTGCCCCGCGCATGGTATGTCCTATGCGGTTTTGCTTCCCGCGTGCTTGGTCGTCAACCGGGTGCGCTCCTTGCGCAACTGCTCCTCGGTGGCCTGCTCCATCCCGGCCACATCGGGGGCCGCCTCGCCCAGCGCCGCCCGCAGGTACGTGATTTGCGCGGCCAGCGCGGCTCGTTCCACTTCGGCTGGCTGCGCACCGCTGAGCCAGGACCTCAGAATAGTGGCGAGGTCCGGGCCAGGTCGGGGAATGATCGCGCCAGAGAGGGCGGGACAGCGACTTTTCTGGATCAGAAGGGTGTGGTCGGTATCCAGATCACCGACGACATCGAATTCATACTCCACTTGATCGCGCTGGATCGGCGCCATCCCCAGCTTGCGGATGATGGTGCGATGGGTCTGCTCGTCCTTCTCCTGGGCATACTCCATCTTGCTGCGCATGGTCGCAAGCACATGCAGCTTGGCGCCGAGCAGTGTGTCGATCAGGCGGTTCTGAATGGGCGTCGCCTCTCCCCAGGCGACATAGGTGTTCCCGCTTTTTGAGCGCCGGGCAATGCCATCGACCAGTTCCAACAGGCCGCCCTTGCCATTCCAGGCGTGGCTGAGGCTGTCGATGATGAGGACGGCATAGCCTCCGCGCTCGGCGGCTTTGATCGCTTCCACGTAGAGGTCAGGGTGGAAGGTCTCCAGGTTGAGGCAATCAAACGGGGGGAACAGGTCGGCATACTTGCTCGCCGAGCCATGCTCGGTGTCGATTAGGGCCACACCCTGCCCATCAGCCAGCGCTTGAGCAAGCGAGAGGGCGGTGTAGCTCTTTCCACTACCAGGCGGGCCAGCCAGGGCCAGGCGCAGTTTCGCATCCGTTTTCACTGCACGAGTGAACATGAGAAAGCTCCTTTGGAGAACGGCGTGAGGAAAGCCTCAGCCAGCCCCACACGGCACATCGGGCGGATGCTACCAGCTCAGGGAACCCCCAATCCTCGCGGCCTGGTACCGATCCCACTGTGCCTCTTTGGCTTGGTACCACTGCCAGGCATGCGCTGGTCCCAGGACGACGGCATACGCCGCAATCACCACGGGCAGGTACACCAGCGCTCGCAAGCGCTCCTCCTGGCTATACGCCTGCCCTGCCAGGGTGCGTTCGCTCTGCTCGACCAAGTGCAAAGCAGTGTCTGTTTCAGCGGCGAGTGGCTCCTGCGCCGCCTGCTGCTCGTTCAAGCGCTGCTGACACATTGCCAGGTGCTTGCAATAGTGGCGGGAGGGGCAGGTGCAGCACAGGCCGTCATCGGTCGTCTGCACGGTGTAGCGCGTCACGCCATCAGAGCCGCGGACCTGCCAGTGGTCGCCACCATCTTCCGTTACCTGGACGCCATCTTGAGCGGCACGTGCCAGTGCCCGCTCGTAGGGGGTCTGTTCGGTCTTGATCATCTCTTATAGCTCCTTACTTGTTACGAAGGCCCTTGCAGTAGCCTCTCGTAGCACTTTCGCTACAATAATACTACCATAAAACAAGGAGGAAATCAACCCCTACCGATACTGTGTCGGTATTTTTCCTTGCATCATGGTAGCGTTTTCTGCTATACTTAGCTCAGAGACTCACAGCACATCAAGGAGGCGCGATTATGTCGCTCACCAACGACCGAGGGAGGACGAGAGTTCATCTGCCCTACTTGCGTCCCTGGCGCATTCACCAATTGATGAGTCAGGATGAATTGGCAGCCAAGAGTGGGGTGGCGGCAAGCACGATTATCAAACTCGAGCGCGAGGGGAGCCCTCACGCCGCCAATCTGAGTACGGTAGCCAAGCTGGCTACGGCGCTCGGCATTACCAGGCATCAACTGGTGTATGAAAAACCAGCTGAGCCAGGCCACCAAGAGCAGGAAGGGGATACAAAAACGCGGGTAGTGGCCTGAACCATACCCGCGCTCTGCAAGTGTCTGTGCCACTTGTAAGGAGAGTAACACAGACAAGGCAAATTGTAGCACACACCGCCATAGCGCCCAGCAACGTGCTTCGCGGGCCAGCTGCTGAGCGCCATAGAGTCAGCGCCTTGCGACACCTGTGGGGATTATAGAAGATGATCCTTCCGTAATCAAGAAGGGTGCTCCTGCCTGGCTCCCCAGCATGGAGCCGTTGTATGTCCAACGAGGAGAAAGTACCTTATCCTTTTACCGCCATTCCGAACAGGTTCTTTGATGAGCACATGCGGCTCATCAAGCGGGCTAATGCCAAGCTGGCTTATCTGCTCATCTTGCGCAGGACAGTGGGAGGTGTTAGACGGCCCCGCGAAGCACCGATCACACTGGCAGAGTTTCGTGCGTTTATCGGCATTGCTGAAGATCACACGATAGAAGCTGCCCTGACTGAACTGAAAGAGCAGGGGTATATCTTCGTTCACCAGCCAGGTGGACCCAAAAGCGTCAAGTTCTACGGCCCAACCAACAAAGTGCTTCAATCTGTAGAAAAGGCAGATGCTTCTGTAAAAAATACAGATAGGCCCGATGCCCCCGCACCTGAATCTGCAAAAAATACAGAAACCCATCTGCAAAAAAGGCAGAAGGGTATCGGTAAAAATAACAGAAACCCATCTGGTGAAAATACAGAAGCAGGGCAAGCGCCCACAAATCACCAGAGCGCTCTAGCTCTGCTATCAACAGAAAGCAACCAGAGAGCCAAAGAAAGTATTAAAGAAAAGATAAAAGAAATAGGGAAAGAAAGCCAGGATTTGCCAAAGGCAAATCCTGGCGCTCCTATCGTCGCGCCGCTTGTTGATAGTAAAAATCCAGAAGAGGAACAGAAGACAACACCCGTAGAGCGAATTCAGGATACGATGCGGAGGAAAGCAACATGCCAGACGGCAGGAGAATATGCCGCCCCAACGGCTGAGACTGAACAGCAACCAGCCAGCGCAGCGGAACGCTGGTGGCAGCGAGTGAAGGAAGATATGCAGCTGCGCCTCTCGCCTACCGCCTGGCGCAGCATGTTTGAGGCGACGAAGGGGCTGCGCCTGGAAGGCAGCATCTTAACCGTGTGGGTGCAGACCAGCGCCGCCAAGGACGCGCTCTCAGGCCGCTATAAGCGCGAGATTAGCAACATTCTGGACGGCGTGGCCCGTCCTGGGATAGAAGTTCGCTACACACCGGAGGGCTAGCATGGCGCTGAAATACACGATCTTTACCCCAGAACATGCCTCACTGGCCGTTGAAGAATATGGCGGCGGCAACGGCGGCTATGCCTTCGAGTGGCGCGGGTCTGGCCTGACCTTCTGCACCCACCTGATCGTCTCGCTGCTGGATATACGCTGGGCAGAACGGGCAGGCGGCTTCATGGACCATTTCACCGAGCACCAAACCTATCACATGATCTGGCACCACGGAAAGCGCTGGAATGGAGCCACCGACCCGGCCCGCGCCAATGCCGTCTTACGCTGGCTCGGAGGCTTGGAGGCCGAGACGCTCATGCCGGTCCTGCTGGACACGTTTTGTCCAGATCGGGCACAAGCGCGCATGGAGGGCCTCCCCCTTCCCGGCTATGACCATCCAGGAACAGAGCGCTGGTACTGGCACATGGTCTGGCTGCGCACCTCCTGCTTGGCGCTGGACTGTCAGGCGGTCCTCATCACCACCCAGGCCATGCCGATGGAGGAAAGTTATCGCCGGGCCAAGGATAGAACGTTTGTGGCCCGGGAGTGTCGTGCAATGGCGAAGACAGCGCTGCAATTGAGGGAGGGTCGCCAGGTGCAAAAGTAGTTGCAACCCCTCTGCGCGCTGGCAGAACACGTGCTTTGCACTGGGATGGCGGGCTGAAGGTGCTCCGCCAGGCGCAGCTTCCCAAATGGCGCGGCTTCTTCAAATGGCAGATCGAGGCGTTGCAGGCAGCGTACGCCAGGCTACGGGCAGAGTGTGCCAAACCGGACGGATGAGAGGCATTCCAGGCAGAGGACGCCACGTTGCGCGCAGAGACCGCCGATGGGGGAGGATAGGGCCGCGTTCACTGCTTGTCAGTGCAAAAAGGTGTTGAGACCGCCGCGTCTCCCATTCCGCCGCCCCGGCGCGCTAGGGGGTCTAACACAGGGATGGCATGGTGTCAAGGGGCGTCCGAAACGCTCACCTCAGCCATTCATCCTTCCAGTCTCTGCGAGGTGATTTTTCCGCGGACTTTTGGAATCAACCTGATTTCTGGTTATTCGGTGAGGCATCTGGATGGCTGGATGGCTGGCACCAAGCAGCACCTCTGCCGCTTGGCAGTTAGCCTTATCGTAGCCATCGCCTAGATGCCAGGGATAGAACAGCGTGTGAATGTGGGGGATTGCTCCGACCAATCTGATTTTATCAGTGGTTCCCTCACCGCTACTCTCATGTGCCCACTGCCTTGAACGCAGACGAGCAAAGGGAAGTTGCGAAATCAAACTCACCATCGCTCAGCCCACGTGATCTGGAACCGATGGCCGATTTCCTCAACCACCTCCGCCTCCCGTGCCGCAAGACCACATCTGGCGTCCCACCAGAGCGCTTGCCCGTCCCGCACATAGAGTGTTGGCCCCGTGTCTGAAGACGGGTACGGTCTCCAGTTCAGCGCCAGGGGAGTGGTGCTCGCCTTGTTCCAGTGCGCCTCCAACCAAGCTATTTGGGGTTCTGGAAGGTCTGGAAGGTTGGGTTTTGTCCACCCCCCGTGAAGCGCCCCACCGCAGAAGGCAGATAGGTACATCAGGTCATCGAGGAAGTTGGAGAGATGGGCATGGCTCGAGGTCCAAGAGCTGGTTTGTCCCTCCCAGCCAAATGACCCTGGGAGCGCAACCACTACAGGAGGATCCGCCTCCTCCAGCGTCGTGCCTGCTATCCCCCAGGCACAGATATGCTGATCCCCCAGACAGGGCAGCAGCGTATCTTCCCGCATCGCGAGTCGTTCCGGTTCCAATAGCCAATTTCCCTGCTCCGTCATATCGCGCCGTCGTCCCCAGGCCAGATAAAAGTTCCGCAGCATCTCCGAAAGATGTTTGCCCAGTCGTGCTTCTGTCGCCTGGAGGGTGGCCTCGTCGTAGCCATCGCCAGGCTGCCAGGGACGGAACAGCGTGCGGATGTGTGGAGATTGCTCGGACTAATCTAACCCTATCACTTGGTTTCTCTCAGCCTGGTGGCTGGTACTGGACCAGTGTGTCTTCGGTCGCCAGCCAGAGCGTCTTGCCGTTATGATCAAAGGCCAGCGCATGCGTCGGCTCAAAGGCCAGCGCACGCATTGGCTGGTCCAGGCCACAGGACCAACGCTGCTCCAAGACCCCATCTTCGGCCCGATAGACCTCGACGTTGCCGCCCTGCACCGGTACGAGCAGCGCATGCCCATCAGGTGTGAAGAGGCAGGGTCCGGCCCGTTCCGACGTACTGCGGGTACACCAGAGGCGCTTTCCAGAATGGACCTCATAGGCCACCAATTCCTTATCCCAGGAAGATGTGCCGGTGAGGCAGAACACGACGAGACGGCCATCTGGGCTGAAGGCCGTCAGACACTCTGTACCCAACAAGTCCCATTCCCGGTCAATACCCGTCCGGTCTAATTGCTCGTAGACCAGGGTTAAGGCCATCGGGCCGCTTACCACATCCTGCGGCGGCGCCTCAGGCCACCAGTCGTTTCTGACGGGCCGCAGGACAAAGCGCTCTGCGGGATCCAGCCGCCAGAGGCGCAAGCACCCGCCACTCTGGTCGGTGGCTACTCCTGCCACGAAGGTGGCGGTTGGATCAAAGGCGAGCCCATTGGTGTCATCTCCCCCATCCCAGTGGCGGCTGCTTTCGGTGCCGGTCTGCCACTCAAGCAGGTAAATATAGCCCGGCTGCCCCAGCACCAGCCAGCGCCCATCAGGGGAGCATGCCAGACTAGGTGCCCCGTCGAGCTTGTCGGGAACCTCACGCATCCTGACTAGCGAGAAATCATCCCAGCGACGCCACTCTAGTACGCCGGGGTCCAGACTTACAGAAGGATTGGGCCGGAGACGCTGATGGGCAAAGAGCACTCCATCGGGGCTGCCCGTCACCCCCCCAAAGGTCAGCAACTGGCCTCCCGGGGCATACACATGATAGAACACCGACTCTGGAGCGGTGGGCATCTGCGCCAGGATCGTAGCTGGGTTGGTATCGAGCGACCAGCGCGTTAGCGCCGTCTCGCTGGCCGTGATGGCTTCGTGACGCGTAGGGTGGAGATGGATTTGCATAGATGGGAGTCCTTAGATTCAATAGCCGAGCGCTTTTGTTCAACGGTCCGGGCCAGCTTTTTCAACCAGGCCAACTCTTATTGGAGTTGCTCAACCTGTTGAAACGTCTGCTTCCGCTCTGCCTCCTGTATTTTCTCCCGGTGCCTTTATGGGGGCTTTAGACCTGGGGCAGCTTATCGAGCGCGTGCTTCTTTCTACTCGCATATCAGGTTGGGATGGACACCGAACTCACACAGGCTGTTCGTTGATGGTTTTCTGTTCACGGATGGCTTCCAAGGCTACGCGAACTTTGGCCAGCGCTGAAACTGCGCCGCTGTTGTGCCATAGTGCACTCCTTCATTGCTATTGTTACTTGTAAACTTTGAAATTAATCTGGTGATATCTTTGCAATTCCTCTGGTGATCAGGTATACTCAGGGAAGATAGCGTTGTTCGGCTTCAGCTCAGGGAAGAGATGTACCATGACCGCATCCATGATCCCGCTCACGGCGCTTTCAGAAGGGCAACGAGCGCAAGCGCTCTCGCGTCTTGCCATCATTCGACCTGCTCTGGAAGACGGCGTCTCCCAGGCACAGGTCGCGCGTACCCATCACCTCGCCGCCTCGACGATCCAGTCCTGGATCAAACGCTATCGAGACAAGGGCCTCAGCGGCCTGGCAAACAACGTGGGACGCTCGGATAAGGGCAAGTCGCGCCGCCTGCCACCAGAAGCGATCCGCTTGATTGAAGGGTTGGCGTTGCAAACGCCTCCTCGTTCTGCCGCCTCGATTCATCGCCAAGCCAGCACCATGGCCAAAGAACAGGGGTGGCCGATACCGAGTTATCACCGGGTCTACACCATCATCAAGCAGCTTGATCCTGCCCTGGTAACCCTCGCTCACCAGGGAGCCGCTGCTTATCGAGAAGCGTTCGATCTCCTCTATCGGCGAGAGGCGCCCCATGCCAATGCGATGTGGCAGGCCGATCATACCCCGCTTGATGTGTTGTTGCTCGATGAAACCGGGAAGCCTGCCAAGCCCTGGCTCACGGTGATCGAAGATGACTACAGCCGCGCCATTGTCGGCTATCGGCTCAGCTTTCAAGAAGCGACCGCGCTCACGACTGCGCTCACGCTTCGTCACGCGATCTGGTACAAAGAAGACCCCCGCTGGCCTGTCTGCGGCATCCCGACGGTCTTCTACACTGACCATGGCTCAGACTTCACGTCCAAGCATCTGGAACAGGTGGCCGCAGATCTGCCGATGGAGCTGATTTTCTCACAAGTGAGCATCCCTCGCGGTCGTGGCAAGATCGAGCGCTTCTTCCGCAGCGTGGATCAGCTTTTGCTGCAAGACACTCCAGGATACGCGCCGAAGGGATCGACCGGGGTGAAGGCGCAGCTTTCGCTCCCAGCCTTTGAGCAGCGCTTTCGCACCTGGGTGCTCGAAGACTATCATCTGCGGGTCCATGAGGAAACAGGGTACAGGCCAGTCGAGCGGTGGGAAGCCGGGGGATTTGTGCCGCGCATGCCCACGTCGCTCGAACAGCTCGACCTGTTGCTGTTAACCGTCGCCAAAACGCGCCGGGTCCAGCAGGATGGCATTCGCTTTCAAGGCTATCGGTATCTCGATCCAACCCTGGCAGGCTATGTCAAAGAAGACGTCATGATCCGGTACGATCCGGCTGATCTGGCGGAAATCCGCGTGTTTTACCAGGATCGGTTCCTCTGTCGCGCTATCTGCCAGGAACTCGCGGGGCAAACGATCAGTTTGAAGGAGATCGAAAAAGCCAGGACGCAGCGTCGCAAGCAGGTCAAAGCGGGCCTCTCCGAACGCTCAGCGCTGGTCGAACAGTTTGTAGCGGCCCATCAAGAAGAAGCTCCGGCCCGTGTGAAAGAGGTGAAAGAGCCGAGTGAGACGACGGGGCGACCGCGACTCAAGAGGTACATCAATGAGTGAGCCACACGAGCGTGAGCCTGCGACGTTTGTCATCACGAAAGCCTATCGGCGCTTCACGGAAGTGTGTGATGCCTGTCGGCGCTTCCGGTCTATCGGTCTGGGATATGGACCTCCAGGCACCGGAAAAACCGAGTCGGCCAGGTATTACGCGCAGTGGGAGCAGGTCGAAGCCTTCTTGCCGGAACCCTTGATCACCTTTACCGGGCGCAGCGCCGTCGATGAGTTCTACCCCTACAAACCGTTCACCTTTGCTGCTGCACACGCCTCTGCGGCTTTGCAGGAGTGCCGAACCGTGTTCTATACAGCCCCGGTTGCTGCTTCTCCTGCGCGTATCGAACGACAGGTGCTGGCCTTATTCGCCGCTTTCTCCTATCTGATCGAGGCTGCCAATGAGCGCCATCAGGGCAAGGAAGAGTTTTTGGTGACGCGCCGCTCTTCTCACTTCATCGAACTGCTGATTGTTGATGAGGCGAATCGCCTGAAAGATGCGGGGCTGGATATCCTACGCGATCTCTATGATAAAGGGAGATTTGGCGTCGTGTTGCTTGGCATGCCGGGACTGGACAAGCGCCTGCAACGCGCGCCGCAATTGTATTCGCGGGTGGGATTCGCTCACAAGATGGAGCCCTTATCCGAGGAGGAGACGCGCTTTTTTCTGGACCAGCGTTGGCGTCATCGCGTCAACGCCTCCTCAGACGATTTTACCGACCGGGAGGCAGTGGCGGCGATTTTGCGCATCACACGCGGCAATATTCGCTTGATCGACCGTCTCATGATGCAGGTTGAACTGGTGTTAGTTGCCAATGAGCTGACGGTGGTGACCAAAGAAGTGGTAGAGACCGCCAGCAAGAATCTTATCATTGGGTTCGAGTAAGCAACGATCTCCACTACTCCCGTCGATCTGGCAAGGATGAGCTGTCTCAAAACCGTTGGTTTCTTGCGACAAGTTTTGTTTTCCGTTGATGCTGTTCTGCTCCCCAGGAAGCAGAACGTGCGACTCTCGTGAGGACCTATGACTCTCGCAGTGGATACACCAATCACCTGTCCCGTGCTCATTGGCCGGGATCACTCTCTGGCAGCCCTGCGTAGGCTTGTGGAGCAGGCGAGGAGCGGACAGGGTCAGGTCCTCCTGCTCTGTGGAGAAGCGGGCATTGGAAAATCACGCATCGTAGCACAACTGGAAACGGAGGCCCGAGCTGCGGGCTTCCTGTCCCTACAAGGCCATTGCTTCCCGACCGATCGCTCCTGCCCCTACGCTCCCCTGCTCGACCTACTGCATGCCTGTTTCGCTCCCCTTGCTCCCGCCGAGATTGTTTCGCTGGTTGGACCCTTCGCCCGCATTCTCGCTCCCTTGCTCCCCGAGCGGGTCTGTATGCTCTTCGACCCGACCAGTCTGCCGCTATTGCCCTCGCTGGACCGGGACCAGGAGCAACGCCGCCTCTTTGCTGCTCTGGCTGATTTCCTCACGCAGCAAGCCATGCCTCGCCCGCTCCTGCTGATCGTGGAAGACCTGCATTGGAGCGACGAGAGTAGCCTGGAGTTCTTGCACTACCTGGCACGCCGCACATCGAAGCACCAGTTGCTGCTGCTGCTTACCTATCGCAGCGATGAAGTCTCTCCTGATCTGCTGCACCTACTGGCACACCTGGACCGCGAACGGCTGGCGCGCGAATACCCGCTGGCACGCCTCTCCCGAGCCGAGGTTGAGGCGATGCTGCACGCGATCTTTGCCGAGCAGCCTGTTGTCGGGGGCGAGCTGTTGGAGATGCTCTCTACCCTTACGGACGGCAACCCCTTTTTTGTGGAAGAAGTGCTCAAGTCGATGCTCACCAGCGGCAGGATCGCCATCACCGACAGCGGATGGGTCCATCTGCTGCCTGCTCCTGCGGAAGTGCGCCGGTTCGCCATTCCCCGCAGCGTGCAGGACGCCGTACAGCAACGCACCCGGAGCTTGAGTCCCAAAGCGAGACGATTGCTCATCCTGGCAGCGGTGGCGGGACGGCGCTTCGACGTGGCGGTCCTCCAGCAGTTGCTCCGCTACAAGGCATCCCAGATGACACCGCTCCTGGGCGAGGTGGTTGCCGCCCAACTGGTGGTGGAGGAATCGGCGGATCAGTTCTCCTTCCGACATGCCCTCACGCGCCAGGCGATTTACGCCGGACTCCTGGCAGGAGAGCGCCGGGCATTGCACCGCCGCATGGCCAGGACCATCGAACAGTTCTTCAGGTCACCTGCGGCCCTGGAGGCGCACCTGGCCGACCTGGCGTATCATTGTTCACAGGGCGAAGACTGGGAAAAGGCGCGCGACTATGGTCAACGTGCCGGGGAAAAGGCGCTGGTCCTCTGCGCCCCCCGCGCGGCCGTCGAACACCTCAGCCGGGCCGTCGAGGCCGCTACGCATCTCGAAGCCGCAGCACCAGCCACGGTGTATCGCGCGCGAGGACAGGCGTACGAACTGCTGGGCGAGTTTGAACGGGCGCGCACCGACTACGAGCAGGCGGTAGTTCTGGCACAAGCAGGCCAAGAGAGCTTTCTTGAGTGGCAAGGGTTCTTGGACCTGGGCTCTCTCTGGGCCAGCCGCGATTACAGCCAAGCGGGTCAGTGGTTTCGCCGGGCACTCGACCTTGCTCAGGCGTTGGCCGATCCCCGGTTACACGCCAGGAGCCTCAACCGCCAGGCCAACTGGCTGGTGAACACCGGGCAGGTTGAAGAGGGCATGCATCTGCACCAGCAGGCGCTGCGGATGTGTGAGGCCCAGCAGGACATCCTGGGGATGGCGGAAACATTCGACCTGCTCGGCACAGCCAACGGCTTCTTGGGGGACCTGGTCACCGCAGTGCAGCAGTATGGCCAGGCCGTTGCGTTGTTTCGAGTGGGAGGCGACACCAGGAGCCTGATCTCTACGCTCAGTATGCGTGCCGCCTACTCTAGCCTGATGGCGGCTGAAACCTCTTTGAGCCCGCTCAGAACGGGGGATGAGTGTGTGAACGAGCTAGCCGAGGCGCTCCAGTTGGCGCGCCAGAGCGATTCGCAGGCTGCGTTGGCCTTTGCTGAGGAGGTGATGGGCTTTGTCTCATCGGGCTTCGGTGAATTTGGCGCTGCCCTGGCGCATTTGCACGAGTCCTGTAAGATTGCCACCGAGATTGGGCATCAACAATGGATCACAGGAGGGTATTGTCACCTGGGAAACGCGTACGTCCTGATGCTCGAACCCACCCTTGCCAGAGATGCGTTAGGAACCGCACTGAGGCTTTCGCGCGAACTCGGCTCGGCATGGTGGACGGCCCTCAGCACGGCGTTTCTCGCTCGTGCCTTTCTGCTCACACGCGAGCTGGGACGGGCCGAAGCGGTACTCGCCGCAGGGCTACCACGCGACCAGCGCCCGCGCGACCTGGGAGAGCGCTTGGTACACCTGGTCTGGGGCGAGTTGGCTTTGGCGCAGGGCCAACCTGAGCGAGCCTTGCAGGTCGCGCAGGAGTTGCTCGACACAATCCCCAGGGAAGGCGTCAGGCTTTCCAGCCAGCCCATCCCCTGGCTCCTGACGCTACAAGGGGAGGCGCTCCTGGCGCTCTCGCGGCCCGACGAAGCCACGCTGGTGTTAGAGGAAGCCAAACGTGGCACGATCGAGCGACAGGAACGTTCGCGCCTGTGGTATATCCATGGCCTGCTCGCACGCGCCTATCATCAGGTGAAGCAGGAAGAGCAAGCCAGGCGTGAAGGGATCGCGGCGCGCAACGTCATCGCCGGGCTTTCTGCGACGATTGACGAGCCTGCTCTGCGTGAACAGTTCACCCGCTCAGCGCTTACGACCTTCTGGCCTGGAGAAAAATCCCGGGCTTCGCGCCTGCTTGCCGCAGACCAGTATGGCGGCCTGACCGAACGCGAACGTGAGGTCGCCGCCCTGATCGCCCAGGGCCAGTCCAACCGCGAGATCGCTGAGGTGCTAGTCGTCCACTACCGCACCGTGGAGACCCACGTGAGTAACATCCTCTCGAAGTTAGGTTTTACTTCACGTGCACAGATCGTCGTGTGGGCCGGTAAAAAAGGGCTGGCCCGGTAGAAGCACCTTCCATTCGTCGATGGTCATCTTGCTCCTCCTCCCTGCCTCTCGGTGTTCCCTTTCTCCACCTCTACGTGTGCCCCTTTCTGTTCTCTGTGGTCTCTAGACGTAAAACTCTGTGCTGTCACTGAGGATAGTGCGCTGTTTTCCAGGCATACTCTACAGAGCAAAGCAAACCAGTTCCCCCGCAAGGGAGAACAAGACCAAAAGACAAAGGAGGATTCTTTCTCATGACAACGCAACCAACCACCGATCAAGCAAAAACCGACGCATTTCTGGGCAAGGTGCTCACTAATACCAGTGGCATGACCACGACCATCATGGCGGCCATTGGGGATCGCCTCGATCTCTTTCAGCAGCTGGCACAGGGACCAGCAACCAGCACGCAATTGGCCGCCCGTGCCGAGCTCAATGAACGCTACACCCGCGAGTGGCTTGGCGCAATGGCGAGTGCTGGTTACGTGGAATATGATCCGGGGAGTGCCACGTTTACGCTTCCGCCAGAGCATGTTCCGATTCTCGCCCAGGAGAATGGCCCCATCTTCTTCGGTGGCATTCACCAGGAGTTACTAGGCATGGTCGGGCCACTCAACCAACTGATCCAGGCCTTCCAGCACGGGGGAGGCGTCCCCCAGTCCGCCTACGATCACAACATGTGGGATGGGTTAGAGCGTTTCACGGCGAGCTGGTTCGAGAACCTCCTGCTCCCCGTGTGGCTGCCCGCCATGCCCGAGGTACAGGCCAAACTGGAACAGGGCGCCCTGGTGGCCGATGTCGGCTGTGGGCGCGGTCGGGCGCTGATCAAGCTGGCGCAAGCCTTCCCACACTCGCGCTACGTCGGCTACGATATCTTCGCACCGACCATCGAAAAGGCTACTGCGCATGCTCAGGCAGCAGGAGTCGCCGACCGGGTGCGCTTCGAGCAGCGCGACGTGTCCGCAGGCTTGCCCGAACAGTACGATGTGATTACCACCTTTGATGTCGTCCACGATGCCATCGACCCACGTGGCTTGCTGCGAGCCGTTCGCCAGGCCCTCCGCCCAGATGGACGCTACGTCTGCCTGGATATCAACTGCGCGGAGCACCTGGAAGGCAACGCCGGGCCGCTCGGCAGCCTGTTCTATGGAGTCAGCGTGCTCTATTGCATGACCACCTCCCTCTCCGGCCACGGCGAAGGGCTTGGCACCGTGGGGCTGCCGGAAGGAAAGTTGCAGGAATTGAGTAAGGAGGCCGGCTTCAACAGGGTGCGGCGTGTGCCACTAGAGAATCCCTTCAACAACCTCTACGAACTCCAGCCCTAGCAGTAGCGCCCACTGCGATATCGGCCTATCAGTGCATCATTAATGCACTGATAGGCCGTATGTGCGCGTCTCCAAGCAAGAGCAAAACGAGGAATTGCAGATTGGCCCATGAAGAAGCAGGATGTAAAAAATGGTTTATAGACAAGCTAACTGGCTCAAAGGCGGAACGAAAAGGACTTGATGAGACACTGGCATATCTACGACCAGGAGATACATTTGTCGTCTGGAAGCTCGATCAAGCTGGACGCTCTTTGATCCATCTGATCGAACTGCGCAAGTGCCTCAAGGAGCGGGATATTGAATTCATCAGTTTAACGGAACAAATTGATACGACGACTCCTGGTGGCAAGCTCATTTCTCACCTCATGGGCGCCCTAGCCGAATTTGAGCAGGATCTCATCCGTGAGCGTACCAACGCTGGGTTAGCAGCAGTCAGGCCACGAGGGCGCGTCAGTGGACGACCGCGAAAGCTCAAGACGAACGGAAAGGTGGCACTGGCCCGGCAGCTGTTTGCGGATCAGGGTCATTCCATCCCGGAGATCTGCGCAACACTGGGGATCTCCCGCGCCACGCTCTACCGCTATGTCAAATCGGCAGATTCACCAGCATTATTGCAAAGATCTCACCAGAGTAATTGCAAAATTTACAGCATGTCCTCCACGATCAGCAGCAGCGGACACTGCCCTGCCTGCCGCGTGAAGAAGTCCTCAAGGGCGGCAAAGAGGCGGCGTTGCTCCTGCTCGGGGGGGAGCTCGAGCAACGGGGGCAGGCTCGCCAGCTCAGGGAGCAACAAGACGCGCTCGGGGAGCAGGGGAGCGAGGGCACGAGCGGAGGGGCCAACTGCCGCGACGATCGCAGTCGGGGAGAGGGAAGCGAAGCAGGAGCGCAGGAGATCGCGCAGAGGCGCGTAGGGAGCGGTGCGGTCGGTGGGGAAGCATTTGCCTTCCAGCACGTGAAAGCCCTGGGCAGTGGCGGAGGTTATGAGTTCAGCGACCAGTCGTGACTTGCCGATGCCTGCTTCGCCACAGAGCAGGAGCAGCTGGCCCCATCCGCTGCTCGTCTGGTTGAGCAGGTGGCGCAAGTCCGCCAGTTCTTGATCCCGGCCAATGAGCACCGGACAGATGACTGGTTTCTCCACTGAGAGCGTCATATCCTCACCACTGGTGCGCTTTCTGCTTCCTGTAGCGGAGTACAGCATCAACGGAACACCTGGCTTGTCGCAAGAAACCAACGATTCTGAGACAGCTCACGCGTGCCTGCTCGACACACAGTTCGAACTCTTCGATCAATTCAGCCCGATGATGAGATTCTCGCGCGCGGTCTCCACCACCTCTTTGGTCACGACCTGAAGCTGGTTGGCGACCAAAATGTGCTCCACCTGCATCATGAGACGTTCGATCAAACGCATATTCCCTCTGGTAATACGCAGAACCGCGGCGACCGCTTCCTTGTCCGTGAAATCGTCTGAATACGCCCTGACTCGATGGCTCCAGCGTTTCTCCAGAAAATCGCGCGTCTCGTCATCGGACAACGGCTCCATCTCATGTGCGAAACCGATCCGTGAATAGAGTTGCGGCGCGCGCATCAGGCGTTTTTCCAGGCCGGGCATCCCAAGCAGCACCAGGCCAAACTCCCCACGATCCACCAGATCACGGATGAGTTCCAGTCCAGCGTCCTTGAGTCGATTGGCTTCATCGACGATCAACAGCTCGATCAGGTGCGAAAAGCGGCGTGTCACCAGAAACTCTTCGGTGCCCTGGTGACGCTGATTGGCGGCCTCCACCAGATAGGAGAAGGCGGCAAACAGCGTCAGCACCTCTTTTTCGAGACGGGCGACCGAGGCCGAAACCGGAGGCGTATAGAAGACCGTTCGACACGCCTGGATCGAAGCGTCCAAGGGGGCGGAAGCGAAGGTAAACGGTCTGTAGGGATACAGACCATCCATCGCACTGCGTCCAGTGAAGGTGATCAAAGATTCTGGCAAGAAGGGTTTGAACAAGCCCCACTGGGCGTACCGTTTCGCCGACTCGGTTTTGCCCGTGCCAGGAGGACCATAGCTCAGACCGACCACACGCGCCCGCCGACAGGCATCGCACATCTCCCCAAAGCGGCGATAGCTTTTCGTCTCCACGAACCTGGGAGGCTTTCCCTCATCGTGATCAGTCATTGATGTACCTCTTGAGTCGTGGCCGCGCATCGCCCCGCGCGGGTTCCGCCTCCACCGTCTTGGGCGTAGGCGGCGGGGCGTTGTGCAGCTCCACATAGCGCTCGACCAGAGCCGCTCGCGTACTGAGTCCTGCCCGAACCTGCTTGCGCCGCTCGGACCTGGCCTTTTCGATCTCTTTCAAGCTCACTTTTCGGTCACTGAGTTCGGCACAGATCGCCCGACAGAGGAAGCGATCCTGGTAAAACACATGGATCTCTCCCAGGTCGGCAGGGTCGTAGCGGATCAGCACCTCCTCCTTGACAAAGGCGGCCAGGGTGGTGTCCATGTAGCGATGGCTCTGAAAATGAATGCCATCTTGCTGGACCCGGCGCGTCTTTGCCACTGTTAGCAGCAGCAGGTCGAGTTGGGCCAGCGACGCGGGCATGCGCGGGACAAATCCGCCTGCTTCCCATCGCTCCTTGGGCTGGCACGCCGTTTCGCTATGGACGCGGCGATGATAATCTTCCAACAACCACGTCCGAAAGCGCTGCTCAAAGGCTGGTAATGTGAATATGGCCTCTGCCTCTGCATAGCCCTTTGGGGCATACCCAGGCACATCTTGCAGAAAGAGCTGGTCGACGCTGCGGAAGAAGCGCTCCATCTTGCCACGCCCACGAGGCACGCCTTTTTCGGAAAAGACTAACTCCATGCTGATATCGGCCGCCACCTGCTCCATATGCTGACTGGTGAAGTCAGAGCCATGGTCGGTGTAGAAGACGCTGGGGATGCCACAAGCGGACCAGCGCGGATCTTCTTTGCGCCAGATAGCTTGGCGAAGGGTTAACGCCGTCGTGAGCGCCGTGGCCGGCTGGAAGCTGAGTCGATAGCCGACGATCATCCGACTGTAATCGTCTTCGATGGCGGTCAAGTAGGGTTTGGCCGGTTTACCTGCTTCGTCCAACAGCCACACGTCCAGTGGAGTATGATCGGCCTGCCACATGGCATTGGCGTGGGTGGCTTCGCGCCGGTAGAGTAAATCAAACTCCTCGCGATAGGCAGCGGCTCCTTGATGAGCGAGGGTCACGAGGGCGGGATCAATCTTCTTGATCACCTGGCGTACCTTATCATAACCGGGCGTGGGCCATCCGCGTTCCAGTGCAATGGTACAGATTTGTCGGTGGATGGAGGCAATCGAGCGTGGGGGTGTCTGCAGGGCCAAACCTTCGATCAGGGTAATCGCCTCAGCAGGCAGACGACGGGATTTCCCTTTATCTGAACGAACCGCTTGATCGGCGAGTCCGGCCAGGCCAGACTCCCGGTAGCGTTTGACCCAGCGTTGGATGGTGCTGGGGGGAATCTCATGAGTACGGGCAACAGAAGCCTGTGTCACCCCATCTTCCATCGCTGGCCGGATGATGGCAAAGCGACTTTGTGCTTGAGCTCGTTGCTCCTCGGAAAGAGCTGTCAAGGGCGCAACTGATGGTTTTGTCATTCCAAGCCATCTCCCATGGCTTGGAAACCTGTGACACGCTTTCCTTCTGAGTATACCTGATCACCCACGGAATTGTCAAAATTTTACCCACGGAATTCCAAAATTTACAGCACGGCCCATTTGCCTCGCGCAGGCGCGAGCGCTGTTTCTGCCGCTTTGTGCTTGGATGGAATGCTCCTCTGCCACACGACGCTTGCCTGCCATACACCCATCGGGGGCAGGACTGTCCATTCCAGCCGCTCATCGCCGCACTGCGCAAAAACACCTGGCGACCAAGAGCGTAGCCCTTACAACCAGAGCAAGATGGCGGCAATGACGACCATGGCCAGGTAGTTGACCGCACGCTTCTCATAACGGGTGGCCACGCGCCGAAATTGCTTGAGTCGGTTGATGAGACGCTCTACCCGGTTGCGTTCTCGGTAGGCCGCTCGATCAAAGCGCCCGCGCCAGCGCTCGTTCCGTTTGTGAGGAATGACCACCCTGATTCCTCTCCTCCGTAGGTACTGACGACTACGACGGCTGCTGTAACCTTTGTCGCCGACCACCCGGTGCGGTCGCTGACGTGGACGCCCCCGCCCCCGTCGTTTCACCTGGCCCGCCTCCAGCAACGGCTCAAACACGGTCTGTTCATGCCGCTGACCCGCAGTGAGGAGGAGGACCATGGGTTTGCCCTGGCCCTCCGCTCGCAGATGCAGCTTGGTGCTGAAGCCGCCCCGGCTCCACCCCAGAGCCTCATCTCCCCCGTCTTTGCGCGCCCCTGCTGCATGCTGATGGGCACGAATCACCGTCCCATCGACGAAATGAAGGGACCAGTCGATTTCTCCGCGCTCGCTTGCTGCTTGCTGCAAGGAAGTGAGGATCTGGTTCCAGAGCCCGCTGTGCTGCCAGGCGTAAAATCGGTTGGCGACGGTACTCCAGGGACCATAGCACTCGGGCAGGTCGCGCCAAGGAGCTCCAGTGGCCAGAATCCATAAGATCCCGTTGAGGATCATGCGGTGCGAGTGATAGGGATGCCCCCGTTTCTTCGGACGTTCGTCAGGGAGCAGGGAGGCCAGGCGCTCCCATTGCGCGTCAGTGAGAGTATGTCGATACACAACCTCTCAGTGTATCACATTTGCCGAACAGGCCCTAGCCCTACCGCTGCTGCCTGGAGGGTCGCTTCGTCATACCAATTATCTGTTAGGGAGCGAACAACGTGCGGGTGTGGAGCGATGGCTCCGGAGCCATCGCATTCCAGCGAGAATCTCTCGCCTCGGTGGTCTCTCCGTCCCCAACTCAACCGCAGCCAGGCAAAGAGCTGCTTCGGCTTGCTGCTGCTTACCACCGCCATGCCCAGGTGAGCTGGAACCGCTGGCCAATCTCGTCTACAGCGCTTGCCTCGCGCGCCACGACATGATGCTCCCCAAGTGTATAGAACGCCTGGCCGTTGCGAATATAAAGGGTCGACCACGCATCAGGACCCAAATCAGGCGTCTCAGGCATGAGTCCAAACGCCCAGGGTCTGACGGTGGCTTTGCTCCAGTGTTCCTCCAACCAGGCGATGTAGTGCGCGGGCAGCTCAGGAGTAGGAACATCGCGCCGTGTCCAGCTCCCGTGCGCGGCCCCACCCAGGAAGGCATGCAGATAGGTCATGTCATCCAGAAAGTCCGACAGATGGGCCTGGAAGGGGCGCCAATCGTCTTCCGAGGCTACTTCCCGCACCAGCATCTCGGTAATCACCACGGGAGGATCCGCCTCGGTGAGGGAAGCGAGCGGGATGCCCCAACAACAGGTCGCCTGATTTTCCTCAAAGAAGATGAGTGTGTCGGCTTTGACTTTCAGGTCCTCCAGGTACCAGAGCAAGTTTTGCCTCATCGTCAGATCAGGGCGATGGCCCCAGGCTCGGTACAAGGTCCGTAGAGGAGCTGGCAGACGCACGCCAATCCGCGCCTCCGCTTCCTGGATGGTGGCCTCCTCGTAGCCATCGCCGGGCTGCCAGGGACGATAGAGAGAGCGGATGTGCGGGGATTGCTCCGACCAATCCAACTCCATCCGTCTGTTCCTCTTCTAGGTGAGCGGCTCGTGCCCACCTACTCAATCACCGTCATACCAAAAGGTGCTCCTGCTCTCTGCTCACCACCGATGATCCCAGGTCATTTGGAACCGCTGGGACAGCTCGTCGAGGGCCTCAGCTTCTCGTGCGGCAGCTTCACCCCCACCCACCCACCAGAATGCCTGCCCATCACGCACATAGAGGCGAGGCCACTGATCCACGGTAGGGTCGGGCACCATATGGAGGGCAAGCGGGCCAACAGAGACCGCACTCCACTGTTCTCCCAACCAAGTGGCCAGTTCGGGTACAAGTGGAAGAGCGGGGACAGCCGGAGGGTGTTTCCACCCTCCGTGGAGCGCTCCGCCACTGAATGCCTGATCGTAGATCAGATCGTCGAGAAAGCGCGACAGATGGGCGTAGCTCGGTGACCAGTCACGCTCCGCCTCTCCAGAGGTGCTCCGCCGTTCAGCGTCCGCCATCACGACCGGGGGATCGTCTTCTTCCCAGGCCTTGCGCCGAATGCCCCAGAAGAACAGCTCTCCCACACAGAAGATGAGAGTGTCTGCCTCCACTTCCAACTCCCCCAGGGCTTGTACGTGATGATACGGCTCGGTCAGATCCTCGCGTCGCCCCCAGGCGCTGTAGAAGGTGCACAGCAGCGTCGGAAGGCGCAGACCCAGCCGCACCTCCGCCGCCCGGAGGGTTGCCTCGTCATACCCGTCGCCCGGCTGCCAGGGACGAAACAGCGTTCGGATGTGCGGCGATTGCTTGGACCAATCCAACTCTATCACTGGGTTCCCTCATCGCTACCCTCATGTGCCCACTGCCTTGAACGCAGACGAGCAAAAGGTCGCACGGGTTGCTCAGGCGCTGGCAGCGGATTACTCGTCTGCTGCATGTCACTGCATTAGCCCCCTGCCACTGGTTTTCATCAGGTGAACAGCTTCCAGCTTGAGCTCAGTCTTCAAATTTCGCTGCTCACTTGTTATGCTCTCTCCGCTTTGGAGATTCTACCAACTTTAGCGACTCTTCGAAAGTAGGTTCACCTCAGGCTCATGCCCCCCAATTGCTCCAGTCGCCAGATGGGGGTTGGACCACTTCCGGCCCCAGCGATCAAGAGACTGCCATCAGCTCGAAAGGACAGGCTCGTGATCTGACTGTCTGGCTCTTGGAGCTGATAGGCTGCAATCCCTGGCGGGAGGTGCCAGAGAAGGATGCGCTCCTGCGGCGCTTCTGATGGCAATGCGGTGCCATCCAAGGCGAAGGCTCGAACGTTGATCTCGCTTGCTTCTGGCGCAGCAGCACGCCGTAGTGGGGAGCTTCCCACTTCCCAGAGCAAGACCCGGCGATCACGACTCCCCGCCGCCACACGTGCTCCCGCAGAATCGAAGGCGACCTGCACGACTGCGTCCTGAGGTCCCTCGTAGATCCGCTGTACTCGCCCTGTCTCCATCTCCCAGAGGCGCACAGTCTGATCTTCGCTCCCTGAGAGGAGGAGTCGTCCATCCGGGCTGAAGGCGATACTAGTCACCCCCTTTGCGTGTCCTTCCAGCGTGCGCAGCAGTGCCCCATTGGCCACCCGCCACAGCCGAATAGTGCTATCCTGTGCACCTGAGGCCACTACTGCTCCCGTTGGGCTAAACTGCACACAGCGAATGCGGTCGGTGTGGCCGACACAGGTGGCCAGAAGCTGGGCAGGGGTCCGCTGCCAGAGGAGCAGGCGTGTCTCCTCCCCATCATCACAGCCCGCCGCAATCAACTGCCCATCGGGGCTAAAGACAGCACAGAAAACCCAGTGACCCTGGTTCGGGAGGCGTATGGGCCTGCGCCCTGGATCATCCGCCTCCCACACATGGAGCGTGCCAACAATGAGGGGCGATTGGGACCAGGAGAGCACACGCTGCCCATCGCGGCTGAGGGCCACGCCTTCCTCCTGGGCATCGGCAACCTGGAACGTGCGCAGCAGGGTGCCTTCGCCCATCTGCCAGAGCCGCAGGGCGCCATCCCGACTGCCGGTGGCCAGTCGGGTGGCATCCGCGTTGAAGGCCGCACTATCGCGGGTACGCAGGAGCGTCTCCACCCGGTATATCTCCTGCCCGCTGTCTACCTCCCACCACCGCACCGTGCCATCTCCGGCGCTGGAGACTAATCGCCGTCCGCTTGGGCTGAACGCCAGGCTCCAGATCTGCCCCCGATGCCCCACGAACTGCTGCAGCGCCTTTCGGCTGGGCACGTCCCACAGCACAATGGACTCGGTGGAAATCGTGCGGGTCGTTATGGACGCCAGGAGCTGCCCATCGGGTCGAAAGACCGGCATATGGCTCGCTCCAGCGAATCCAGGCAAGGCGCGTCCTGTGGACACGTCCCAGACGCACAACGTTTTCTCCCGTGGATCACGTGGGCCGCTCGCATTGCCGCTGACCACCATCTGCCCATCCGGGCTGAAGGCCAAGCCTGCCACCCGTCCTTCGCCTGGGTGTGCTTCGAGCTGCTGGAGCAGCTGTCCATCAGCCACGCGCCACAACCAGACGGTGTGAGCATCATAATTGCCGGTGGCCACGAGCTGCCCATCCGGGCTGAAGGCCACACTCCAAGACGAGCGATAGGTTGTCACGCCCTCCAACCGCTGAAACAAGACCCCATCAGCCACTCGCCAGAGCTGGACCCCCTTCCCAAAGGGGGCCACCGCGAGGAGGGTGCCATCGGCACTCAGCGCGAGATCGGTGATGTCCCCAGCCTCCGCACCGAGTTCGATAGTCTGTGCCAACCGCCCCAGCCGGAGATCCCAGAGAAAGACGTGCCGGTCGGGTGCCAAAGCCAGGAGAGGCACGGTGAGATTGAGAGCAGAGAGTTCTCCGGTGGGACAGGTGATCGTCCAGAGGGGGGCGCGCTGCTCCAGATCGAGCAGGGCGGCCCCATCATTCGCCACCAGAATCGCCTCTTTCTCGCTGAGCGGATAGGTGTCGGCGGGCCGATAGACGGGCGCACCGGGCATCCCCCCGTGTTCCTGTAGGTCGGGGAGGGAAAAATGCCCTCGCAGCGTCAGGATGGGAGCGAGCATAGAAGAGAAGCGCTCACTTTTCTGCAGATGATCTTCCATACATTGCCTTTGCTCAGCCATGAGCGTACGATAAGATGTCTCCTGGGGCAACAAGTGCAAAAAGGAGGTGCTGGGGCGTCATTGGCACCCTGGGCTGGTATCGAAGCATCAAACAGGGTTGGCTACATCATGTTGGTTTCCTTCTCCTTGGGCCTAGACCACCTTTCGGCTCTGCCTCACGCCCCAAAGGGAGGCGGAGCCAGAAGCCTGGTTGTCCTCTGGCTCTCCGCTTTCGCCAGGCCCAATATACAGGCCTGACACCAGTGATCCCCTTGCATGAGCCATTCCAGGGCACGATTTGCTCGTTTCATCAGTGTCCTGCTCTGCGGATCAGTAGTCGTCAAAACAACCTGCTCTTTGAATCTGCCCAAAGCATCCCGCTATCCTTTTGTTGGATGAATGAGACCTCCTTCTGGAGAGAGATTACCACGGTTCAAATACATGAGTAATACCCTCCTGGAATAGAGTTATGATGGTGTCGAGTTGATTAGCAATCATGTGTAAAATGGGATCGCACGTGTTTCCACAAGGCGCGTCGCCGTTTTCCTGCCACAGATACGCGTCGATTGATCCAGCATTAGGTAGGTCACCGTTCAACAGCGCATCGCAGAAAGCGATTTCGGCGCATTTTCCTGAAGTAGCCCCTTTCTTAGACAGCTGGTTTAAGAGCTTTTGCAGCTGCTGTGAAAGATCGCTTGTATTTCTGTTTTCTGAGTGGAAACACCAAGGGCCCATTCCATCCATACCTGGAACATACACCGCCCCCCCTGCACCATAATACTTCCCGAGAGCGTTTGCTATGGCAAGCCCATCTTGCGAGTAATCCAAGTCACTAGGGCACTCGCCTGGCGATCCCGATGTTGCCACAGGTGGGGGCTTGTTTGGACCACCAGGGCCTCCTCCCGGAGCAGGTGTTGGCCCATCGTCTGTACCCGTGCCTGTTCCAGAACTGGTGTCAGGTTGATGCTTCGTCCCCCGTACCCGATTTTCCATGTCGGCCTGAGCCTGCTGAGCTGCCCAGTGGTCTCCCTTCATCGACGTCAACTGTTGATCAGTCAGTTGCCAGTCCCCGTTCAGGTCCAGCGTAGTTGGTTCAAGGGTAAGACCATCATAACTATTGGCCGCGCCCGGATCCCCAAAGAGATTTGGCCCTAGCGTGTCAACATTGAACATCGTTCCAAAATCTGCCCCGCCCTCCATAAAGATGGGATTGAGGTACTCATGTCCGGAGGGATCGGTGTAGTTCTCCGGATTGCCACCCACATAGCTGTAGCGATTGAGCCCATCCAGCACCATATCCGCACTGGTAAAGGCCCCAGCGACGGGGTCATAATAGCGCGCGTTATCATAATTCAGCCCCGTCGAGCTATCCGAGCGTTGGCCTGTGAAGCCATAGCTGGTGGGCATCGTACCGCTACTGTAGCGGAGGGTGCCATAGGGGCTGTAGAGCTGGCTGGCCTCAACGTTGCCACTCAGGTCCAGCGCCTCGGTGAGGCTGCCCAGCGCATCCGTGACCAGATAAGACAACACCCCATTAACCGCCAGCGCCACGCCCTGATAGTAGGTGGTGGTGGTCGTCGAAGACCCCGTGGTGGTAATCTCTTCCAGATTGCCCACATAGACCGTCGTGGTGGACGTTCCGTTCTGGGTCGTCTGTTGCTCAATCCGATGGCCCTCGCCATCGTAGAGGTAGACCGCCGTGCTGTCGGGGTTACTTGGCGTATTCTGCCAGGCGACCAATCTCCCCTCATTGTCATAGCTCAGTTGTTCCCCGGTGGGTTGACTGCCCGTGCAGGTCGTCGCACTCGTCGGAGCGCGGCAGATCATATTGCCCGCGGCATCGTAGCTGGCGGTATAGGCGGAACCCACGGCGGTAACCGCATGCACATGAGCGCTGTCTCCATAGGTGTAGCTGCCCTGCGATCCACTCGTCAGGCGTCCCAGCGTGTCGTACGCGAAACTGGTGGTATACTGGGCCGTTGTGAGACTGCCTGGCGTGATCGCCGTGCTGGTACAGGGCGGCGTGCCGACCGATCCCGCCCAGGTCAGGCGGTTCTGCTCATCATAGCAGAACTGCTGCACATCGGTCCCCTGAGCCAGCGTGGTCGTCTCCCCCGTGACTCGGCTGGCGCTGTCGTAGGTCAGCCCCTCTTCATAGAGCGTCGTCTGATCGCTGCTGCGGGTGACCTTCGCATCGGTCAGACGCAGCAGCAAATCGTAGCTGGCTGATTGGGTATAGGTGCCCCCGTTCAGGCTGGCACTGCTCGGTAGGCCAGCAGCGCCGCTCGTGCCGGTATAGCTCAGATTGCTGAGCAACGTTGTCTGGGTGCTGCCTTGCTGAAGCGTGAGTCCGGCGAGCCAGCCCTGGGGGGTGTAGCTCCTGGTGAGCACATCTCCATTCGGAAAGGTCTGCGACAGCAGATCCCCGGCATCATCGTAGCTGCTTTGGCTGGTGTAGGGGGTTCCGCCCACGGTCAGCGTTGCTTGCGTTTCCTGGCCCCGCGCATCAAACACATAACTGTAGGAGCCAGACAGGCTCTGGTTGGGGCCGCCCGTGAAGCTCTCCCCGGTTTGCCGACCGACGCCGTGGTTGCCATTGGCCGTGCTGTCGTAACTGTAGGTAACGTAGGCCCCCGTCGGGATATTGGTCGTGTTGCGCCAGAGTTGGCGATCCAGGCCGTCGTAGCCCGCGAAGATGGTGCCCGCGCTGCCACGCGCATCGGTCGTTTGCGTGATATTGCCATCCGCATCGTAGACATAGCTCTCCGTGCCACGATCCGGATCGGTCATGCCCGTGGGCCGCCCGACCATATCATACTGGAAGGTCGTCTGGCTGGTGGTGCCATGCAGGTCATCCAGGAGAATCTTGGTGTGATCCCCCAGATAATCGTACGTATATTTCGTACTCGTGTAGACCGCATAGGTCGAGGGGCTATTGCCCGTATAGGTCTGGTCGTAGGTCTCGCGCCCCAGCGCATCCGTCAGCGTGCCGCTCTGATGGCCCAGGGGATCGACACCGAGCGTCTGTTCGTAGCACGCGCTATCTGCCCCCGTGGCATTGCAGACCACCGAGACGGTCGTCGTCGAGATATTGGAGAGGGCATCTTTGACGGTTGTGGAGCGCAGAGAGTTGTAGGTCGTGCTGGTCACGGCCTGCGTGTCATCGGGGATAGAGTAGGCATTCGCACCAGCCGCACCCGTGTAGGCGGCTACAAAATACGGCACGCTGTCCACGACATCGCGCCCGGACGGGTCATAGTAGTGATACTGCACCACATCCTGCGTGTTGGGCGCTTGCGTGCGCGTCTCCACCAGATGCCCGAAGCCATCATAGAACGCGCGGGTGAGGACCGTCGTGGAGGCATTCAGCCGCTGGGTCGTATCCACCTCCACGCAGGGCACCCGCGCATTGCCGGGCGTACACCAGAAGGTGTAGGAGGTGGTCGTGGTGGTGTCTCCGCTCGTCTCCCCCGGCAGGGTCTGGCTCGTCTCGCGTCCCAGCGCATCGTAGGTCGTCGTCGTCGTCTGCCCGTTGACATCGGTCGATGAGGTCGGCCACAGCCCAAAGCCACCCGCTGCCGTCGCAGTGTAGCCGATACTCGCCGTCTGGAGGAGCGCATTGGTCGTCGAGAGCGGCAGCGCGTCGAAGGTCGTGTCATAGGCCGTGCAGGTGGTGTACGGCACGTTGTTGACCGTGCAGCCCGTATGGCCCGCGATACCTGCACGGGCATCGGGATCAGTGGTGGTCACCTGATTCCCAAACACATCATAGGTCTGCGTGGTCTCGATCGGCCCGCTCTGGTCGGTGAAGTTGTTGGCCTTGGTCCCACAGTTGGTGTACTGGTCGCTGGTCGTGACGAGCCCTGCCGTCAGACTGCTCTGCTGGCCGCTCGCATAGGCGGCGCTGTCGTAGCTGGTGTAGGTACAGCTATAGCGGTTGCCGCTGCTGTCCTCCACATCGGTAAAGGCCACAAAATCGATCAGATAGGTCCCCGTGACGCTGCCCGGATTAGCGCTCACCGCGTCATTCCAGATGTAGACCGGCTTGGTGATGAGCGTCGTCGGACTACCCGTGGCCCCCCCATCGTTGGTGGTGGTCGTCGTCTGGGTCACCCGCCCGTAGCTATCATACTGATAGGTGGTCGTCTTGTGAGGGATATTGCTGGCGTTTGAGCCATCGTAGGTGTAGGTATCCATCTGGCTCGTCTGAATGTCACAGGCCGCCACCGGATTGTCGTGATCTAGCCCGCTGACCAGGTTGCCGTCGAAGTTGCCATAGGAGGTCGTGCCCGTGCCACTGACCCCGCTGGGCGGACAGGTGAGGCTGTAGGCGGTCGTGGTTTTGGAGAGCAGCGTCGAGCCGTCGGTATCGTACTGGTCGGTCTCCACCTCGTGCCCATGCAGGGCATTGGTCGCATCCCACCAGGGGACGGCATGGCAGGGATAGCTCGTCGCACAGGGCAGGTTATTCGGCGCGGTATTGGGGGTATCGTAGACGCCCCAGCCTTCGGTGGCATCGTAGGTATGCACCGTCAGCGAGCCATCGGGGTGGCTCACCGAGGCCTGGGCAAAGCCCATGAACTGGCCGTTGTAGTAGTCCAGGTAGTCGGCGTCGTCCTGGTTGCCCCAGTACATCCCCTGCGTACAATCCGCACACGCCTGTCCCTTCCAGCCGGTGGTCAGCCGGTAGGTGTCCTTCGTCTCGCTGGTGACGGGGGTGTTGGTCTGCTGCCCTCCCTGGCCGTGCTGGGAGACGCGCACCACCGCGTCCTGCTCATCGACCAGCACGATATGGCTCCAGGCCTGATCGTCCGCTACATCGCAGATGCCACTCTGGTGGGTATTGCAGTAGAGGGGGTCGCCGTCGTTGCTGCCGCCGCCGGGGACCCCCTGGGTGTTGTTGCGCGCGTTGTCCCAAGTAAAGCTCTGGTAGAGGCCCATCCCATTGGAGACCGAGGCCAAATACCGGCTGTTGCCCGCCTCGCTCTGGCTCCACATGAAGCAGTTGCCGTCGTTCCAGGTGGGGCCGCAGACGCCCGCTGGCGCGGTGTAGGCATCATCCTCGTAGTATTCCGTTTGCGTGCTGTAGGTGAAGGTGCGCGTGGGCGCTTGCAGCGTCTGATCATCCCCGATCACGGCGATCTGGGTCAGATCGAGCGCCCCAGCGGTAGACTCCTGTTTATCGGTCTGCGGGTCGGGGATGGTCGTTGGCCCGCCTTGCTCGTAGCTGAGTTGATAGTCGGTGAGCGTGTGCCAGGCGCCGCTCGTGTTGACCTGGACGTCGAGGTCATTCAAGACCCAGGTGTTCTCGACCTGCGGGGCCGCCAGGCCGCCGCTGCTGGACAGATCGAGGGGATCATCACAGCGCAGGTGCGTCGTGTCGGGGTTGCAGGTGCCCCCCAGCGAGGTCTTGCGCGTGGGGCTATGGCTGGCGCTGAAGCTCACCCGCAGGAGCGGCGCCCAACTCGAGCCCGCGCAGCGCTGCTGTGCATCGTGGCAGGCAGGCGAATCCCACTCCACGGTGGAGAGCTCCACATCGCGCGGGTAGGCATGCCCATTGGCATCCGTCTCCGTATCCGCCTGATAGGTGAAGTGGATCTGGTTGCCGCTCGGATCGGTGATCAGGTCCAGCAGCCAGCTGGTCACATACGGTTTGCCCGCATTGGCGCCGCTGGGGGGATAGTAGTACTGGAGGGAGTCAGCGGTACAGCCGAACTCCTCCATGATGCCGTTGGGGAGATAGACGCGGAAGCAGACCGGGCTGATGCCGGCTCCCACCAGGTTGTTCGGCCCCCAGTAGGAGTAGATCTTGGCATGCGCATCCGGCGCCGTTTGCCACAGGACCGGATTGGTGAGGTAGGTGCCGGTGGTCAGCCAGGCGTAGGCGGCGGTGGAGCCACTGCCCAGGTCATACATGCTCAGCAGGTCGGCCTGCCCATCGCCGCTGTAGTCAGCAGCCAGGAAGGCGGCGTTCGCCCAGGTGAAGCCCCCGCGACCGAGGGAGGACCAGACCTGGCCCTGGAAGGAGAGGGCACTGCTGGCCCCCAGCCACTCGTAGATGCCTACGGCGGGGGCGTTTTGCTGGGTGCCCAGGTCATGCAGCGCCAGGAGATCGGCCTTGCCATCGGCGTTGACATCGCCCACGGTCCAACTGGTGCAGGACCAGCAGAAGGTCCCCGAGGTCCAGATGCTGCCCTGGTAGTTGACCCCCGTGCTGGTGCCCAGCCACTGGTAGATCCCCACCGTGGTGCCCAGGTTGTACAGGGCCAGGATATCGGCATGGCCGTCCCCATTGAAATCCCCCGCGACCCATTTGGCATTGGACCAGGTGAAGCCGCTGGCCACCGACCAGATCGATCCCTTGTAGGAGAGGGCGCCCGTGCTGCTGCCCAGCCACTCATAGGCGCCGGTGGAGCTGCCGCCCAGGTTGTACATCGCCATGACATCGGCATAGCTGTCGTCGTTGAAGTCGCCGGCCACGAAGGCGGCATTGGCCCAGGTAAAGCCACTGGCGACCGACCAGATTTGGCCTTTGTAGGAGAGACTCCCCGTGCTGGTACCCAACCACTCATACGCCCCGATGGAGCTGCCCCCCAGGTTGTACATCGCCATGAGGTCGGTCTTGCCATCGCCGTTGAAGTCGCCGGCAACCCACTTGGCGTTGGACCAGGTGAAGCCGGTGGACGACCAGATTTGGCCCTTGTAGGAGAGGCCGCTGCCGGTGCCCAGCCACTCGTAGATGCCCGTGGAACTGCCCCCCAGGTTGTACATCGCCAGCACATCCCCATAGCCATCGCCATTGAAGTCGCCCGAGAGGTACACGGCATTGGACCAGGTAAAGCCACTGGCCGACCAGATGGAGGATTGGTAGCTCTCATAGAGGCTGGCGGTGGGGTTGCCCACGTCATCGTAGTAGGTGCTGATGTTCAGGTTGGGTGGAATGAGCTGGGCGCTGGTGCCATAGGGATCGGAGAGCTGCCAGCTGCTCTCCCAGAGCGCGCCGCCGATGCCGGCCTGCGCATTGTGTTCGGCCCAACTGATCGAGCCGGGCGCCAGGTTCCAGCCCTCGCCCACCCACCCGGCGGCGGATTGGACGCCGTGGCTCTCGCTCACGCCCGCGCTGGTGTAGGCCAGGCTCAGCGGCGGCGTCAGCCCGCCCGGCCCGGCAGGGAGATTGAGGGGGTAAGACGCTGAGAGCGCGCCCGCGTTCAGGTTCGCGTTGAAAATATCGGGTTTGCCGAAGGTGGCCACCGGGGCATCCGTATCCCAACTCATCGAGCCGCTGGGGGTGAGCAGGGGCATCGAGACCGACAGGGTGCGTACGCTCGTTGAGAGCGTGGTGGCGTGGCTGCCCCACGCGCCCAGAGCGGGCGTGGTCGCCGCTGCCGCCGGGGCGAGCTGGACGCCTCTGGGCAAGGTGCCATTGAAGACCACAAAGGCGTGGCCCAGATTGAGCGCTGCCTCCGTGGGCGCGTAGTGGTACTTCACCGTGAGGGCAGCCCGCAGGCCGTGAGGGACGCGCTGCCCATGCACGTCGACCAGTTGCAGCAGGTAGGTGCCAAAGGAGATCAGCCCGCTCCCACCGGAGGTCGCGCCGGAGGCGGGGGCAATCTGCGTGATGCGCAGCGTGAGTGTCCCGCCCGCTTGGGTGCGGTCGCTCTGAGTGATGGCCGTGGCCGGGACATCAACTTCCAGGCGGCCATCGCTGCCCAGAAACTGCGCCGCCTTGCCTGGGGTGAGCACCAGGAAGCCCGGGTGCATCGGCGGTGGGACCGACCGCGCGAGCGACTGCGGCGCACTGGGCTTCCAGTGCGGGTCAGAGGTGCCACTGGGCGGCAGGTGAAGGGTGGACTGGCTGTCCTGACTGGGGTTGAAGCGGTTGGGCTTTCCCTGGCTCGTCGCGTGGGGGGCGACCTGCGCGTGCACAACGGGCAGGTTCGTCAGGAAGCCGTTCGGCCCCAACAGGATCGTGACGAGCATCAGCAGCATGACGATGCCGCGCCGCACCCCAAACCGCGCCAGGGCCGCGCCGAGCATGGCCTGACGGGAACGCAGCAACGAGCGAAGGGGAGCCTGTCCACGAGTCGAACGACCAGTCATCGTACACCTCTGCTGCGGTCGGAACCTCGTGTGCCGGCGAGGCGGCCACGAGTCGCCGCGTGTTTTTCGCGTGTGGCGAGGCCGCAGAGCGTGGTGGAGAGGGGGAAGCAGGTCCAGGAGGGGTCACCACTGCGTCCCTGCGGCGGAGCAACCAAGGATGGGGAAATCTGACAAACAGGAGAGCAAGCGCTTCTCCTCCTTGTCGCTAGCAAGCATAGCATGGAACCAGGCAAGATGTCAAGAGATTCTGGAGCCATTTTGCAGAAGATGAGCAAAAGAGAGGAAAAACCCCTGGTTATTCGTTACACAAGAAGAAATCGTCCCGCTGTTCACTCTGTCTTGCCAGAGGAGGCTCTAAGCGCTGGAGCAGGGCGCTGACGACAGCAGGGACGACTCGCTGCGCGAGCAGGCCCCAATGAGACCCCGCCTGGGGTGAGAGCCGACCCAACTGAGAGGGTAGCAGGGACTGGTGTCCACTCCACCTGCCGCATACATTTCAAGATACGTTCAAGAAAGCAAGGGCAGCAAGCAGTGAGGTATCTGACGCTGGGCAGCGTCAGCCATCCCAAGAAACAGAGCGACGCTATCACCAACAGAAGACCATTTTGAACAAGCGCATCCTCGACGCGCTGGACCACGCCCGAACCGCCCGGCGAATTGGCACGTACGCGGGGTGGACCGAAGCCGATTGGCGCTCTGACGAGCAGGAAGCGCGGAAGCAGTTGGCCGCGCTGGAAGCCAGGTACCGGCAGGGAGAGAGCCTCAGACGAACCGTGCGCCTGCTCTCGTTGGCCTCGCTCACCCAGTGGGGAACGTGTGACACGCGCGCTGTCCAGAGTGTGCCAACGTCTCCCCAGAGTGTGCCAGCATACCAGCATACCAGTCTGAAAGTCATGCCAGTGTTCGCCACCGGCCAACAAGCGAGCTGACCACTGCTCCCGCAAGGCAGAGGCACGCGGGACGTTGGAAGAGGGCACTGGTGGGGGGGTGGGCCAGCGCTGCGGCGGTGGTGCGCGGGTCGGCTCGACCGGGCGGGGAACAGCACGCGGCCACGACGCGCCTGGCTGCACGGTGGCAGCAGGGCCAGGGGGGCGGCACGATGCCGCCTGGCGGGGGCGCAGGATGCGCCGGGGGGCACACCGCCGCGCGGGCGCGTTGGTCCCCTGGTGGGAGATCGGCGGCGCGTGCGGGAACACCGCTGCGCGGCTGGCACGCGCCGCTCCTCGTCTCAGGCTGCCGCAGCGCTCGCCGCAGCAGGCTTTTGAAGCACGATGAGATAGGTTTCTACCTGCGTGGGCCGGGCACTTTGCATAAAGATGCCGTTCGGCCCGCCCGGAAGCCGCTGCACCCACGCCTGCCGCTCGCGCAACCATGCTCTGAATGCCTCGGCGCGGGTACTGGTGCCGGTCACGCTCTCCGCGCTGGCAATGGTCACGAGCCGCCCGCCCGGCGCGACGAAATCAAAGCAGGTCAGGATATGCCAGATGTCCTGACGGCCCCGAAAGGGGGGATTCATCACGACTGCCCCATATACGGGGCCTGCCTGATAGTCCAGCGCGTCCTGTCCGGCCACGTGGTAGCCCTGCTGGTGCAGCAGCGCTTGCAGGGCGGGGTCAATCTCGATCACGTCTAGCCAGGCTTCGGGGCAGGTGGCGCGAACGATACGCGCCAAGGCTCCGTCGCCTGCCTCCGGCTCCAACACGCGCATCCCTGGCTGGATACCGGCCAATCGGACCATTTCACGGCCCAGCGGCTCCGGCGTGGAATAGCAGCGGGGCTGCCCGCCCCACGCCTGCTGCTGCCAGGTGCCCCAACGACGGCGGGGTCTATTCCAGTGATACATCGGTGTGCGCCTCCTCCAGCGCAGAACGGGTCAGGTCAACAACTCCAACAGGGGCGCACGATGCGCCCAGGTGAGCGCGGGCGCGGTGCCCGCCTCCGGGGTCACGCTTGCCCGCGCTCACCGCTCACCGACGGCTCACCCGCTCCGGCGCGGCAGCGGTCCTGCGCGTAGAACGCCCAGGTCATATCGCGGCGATCAGCGACGGCCACCATGACGCGGTGGATGGTTCCCAGGTCGATACGGACCTGCAAGCTGAGCGGCAGGGCCTCCAGATCGGCGCGAGTGGCGGCCAGGGCGGTGTATATCTGCGCCTGGATGGCCCAGGCGCTATAGAGCGGGTTGTTGCGGATGCCGCAGGCGTCTTGATGCTGCGCGCTCTCCGCGGTCGGCGGTTGAATCAGCGGGTCATACCCTTGGCTCATGGGTTGGTGTCTCCTTCTGGTGGCGCGTCCGTGCGCCGTCTGCTCATTTCTTGCGGCTGATATAGCCGGTGCCGTTGCACTTCTGGCAGGGTTCCCGGTGGCCGCCGATGCGATAGCCGCGCTCGCTGAGGTCGTTTACCCAGGTCAGCCCCCACGCACAGGCCAGGCAGGGCAAAAGCCCAGCGGGGCAGCGGCTGATGATGCGGCGCACGTCTCGATACTCGGCGGTGCCTTCGTGCCTGCGGTCTGGTCCGTCCTGGTAGACAACACTCAGCGTCTTTCGATTCACGCGCTTGACGAGCTGCGGCCAGGGGTAGGTACGGATTTGCACTATATCGCCCGGTTGTACGCCGGTACTCTCCGCCGTGGGCGGGGTATAGCCTCCGGCGTCGGCCAGGCGGCGCGTCTCAATGTCAATGCGCTGCTGCACACAGGCGAGCAGCAGCGTGTGTTGTGCTGGCTCGTAGCGGGCGGCATGCTCCCGCAAGTGGGCAAGGTCAGCCTTGAACGCCTCCAGCCGTTGATAGATCAGGCGCGGGGCGGCCATTGTTTGCTGATGGCGGGCACTGCCCTCGGCGCGCTCCTCCAGGTGTGCCGCCTGCGCTCGCTCCGCAGTGCTGGCGCGCATATGGCTGTCGATGCGCGCCAGATCGCGGCGGTGCCTCCGCTCGGAGTGGTGCCCAACCAGGATGGGCTGGCCGAGGGGTATCCCTTCTGCAATATGGTTGCTGGCCTCATAGCGGCGCGTGGCCTCGGCGCTGTGGCGCTCGGCACGCTCCTCCAGGCGCTCGGCACGTTCGGCGCTATAGTCCACGGCTCCCCCCAGGCTGATCTCGATGCCGTCAGGGAAGCGCGGCCAGCGCTCGTTGGTACTCCAGGCTTCCCGATAGGGACGCCAGCGCCAGCCAGCGCTGTGCAGAGCAGTGCGGGTCGCGTCGTCGGGCTGGCGCAGAAACTCCAGCCAGCTTATGCAGCTATTCGGGTCATGGTACAGCGTGGCGTTCATCGTGGGGTGCCTCCTTCGGGCTGGGGCGCGTCCCTGCGCTCCAGGCGCTTTACTCAATGGGCAGTGGTTCGCCAGGGTGATAGATCGTGTCAATGCCATAGCGGGCGATATGTAGGCGGCGCTCGCTTCCGATATGGCACACCTCTAGCTCGGTGTCTTCCACGCCAACCACCTGATAGGTCCAGCCAAACGCGCTGATGGTGTCGCCCGGCTTCACCGCCAGCCAGGCTTGCACGCTACGGGCATGCGCCAGAAACCAGGGGCCGCCGCGATAGTAGGCAAGCTGTCGATAGAGTTCCTGGTGTTCGGGCTGGTAAAACGACACCTGGCCTACGGCAGTGGCTCCGATGCGGGCCAATACGTCGACGGGGTCGGTGACGCGCACACAGACCGCGCTGCCCTGGCTGATCGTCCAGGCGGGCAGGTCGGCGTCTGGAAAGGCCGTTGCCTGGCTCTGCATCACTAGGTACTCGTCGGTGTGCCAGCAATCAAACGGGCTGCCGAGAAAAGCCGCAAGCTGGAGCCGGGATACCTCCTCCAGCCAGGCGGCATGCTCGGCGGGAACGGGGTCGGCGCGGTAGGTCGTGGGAAGAATCTGCATAGGTTCTGCTTCCTCTCGCTGTGGTGCGCGTCCGTGCGCCTGATGGGTACACGGACGCGCCAGACAACTATGCCAGCGCCGGGACCAGCAGGGCCGCTTGTACAGCCGCCTCCGCCTCCTCCACGTAGGCACGTAACACCTCCAGGTACGCTGAGCCGTCCGGGTCGGGACACGTCACCCAGGCGTAGTACGCCGCCTGTCGGGCACGCTCCAGGTCGGAGCGTGGGCCAGACGCAGGCACAAAGGGCCGGGCCGCTTTGGCACGCTCGGCGGCATAGGCTGCCGTCAGCGCGGCGGTGTCCGCATAGGTCTGGGTGCGCGCTGCCATGGCCTCGGCGTTCACCGTCTCGGCGCTTTTGTGCCCCTTGGCCTGTCCGGCCACCTGCACGGCCAGCGTGGCCGCCTCCCGCGCCGGGCGGGCCGCCCGCTCCGCGAGCGCCGCAAACCGCGCCGCAACGGGGGCATTGTGCGGAAAGAGGTCGGCAGCCTCGGCCCAGGCCGCCGCGTTGGTTGCCGCCGTTTTGGCCTGGTGCAGACAGGCTTTGAGCGTCGTCGCGTCAATCATCTGTGGTATCCTTTCCCTTGGTGGCTTTCGGCGCAGATGCGCCAGGTTCCAACGAGCGCGGGTAGCAGACTCCTACCCGCGCTCACCTTTGCTAGCGGGCGCGTCGTTTGCGCGGCGCGACTTCACGCGCTCGCGGGCGCAGGCCGTACCAGTCGCTGCCGATCTTGACCGCTGGACTCTCCAGGCCGCGTAGCTCGCGGCGCAGCCGTGAGGTCACTAACTCCGCTTGCTCCAAAAGCGCGATGCCCGCGTGGTAATCCGTCTCCGCGATGTCTTCAGCAAACAGGCTATCTTGTGCGATGGCGAGCAGCGTCAAGCTGCGCACGCTGGCATCGCGGACCATCACCGTTTGCCGCTGATCGGCCACCCCCAGGGCGCGGGCATACTGCGCGGGGTCAGGGTGACTACAGAGGTACGCTTCCTGTTGCGTGCGGGCGGCTTTCTCTGCCAGGCGTACCTCCTGCTCGGAAAAGCGGGGCTGACTCATCGGGCATTCCTCCTTGTGCCTGGGTACACCGTGTCCCATGAGGGACAATCGGCCATAATAGCGGCTTCGTATTCGTCGGCGCGGGCGGCAGCATGAAACGCCGCCGTCACCGCTTCGGGGCTGGCCCCAGCTTGAAAGGCTCGGTCAAGCTGCCGGTGCCGCTCGGCGCGCTGGCGGCGCACCTCCTCTAACGTGACGAGCGGTTGCCAGGTGAGCGGCGCGGGTGGCTGTTTCATGGCTGCGCCTCCACCAATGCGGGCGCGGGTTCTGCCGGTTGCGCCTTGGGTTTGCGCGGGTACTCAATCAGCTTGAGCGCCGCTTTCGCCTCCAGCGAGGGGTCATACCTCAGCGCGTCTGGCGACATAGGCCGGACGGGGTACGGAATCCCCAACTGGTCACACAGCGCCATATGCACGGCGGCTGTATGCGAGCAAACACGCGGCGTGCTGCCTGTCGCCGGGTCGCCTGTGGCGGCCCGACAATCGCAAAAGAGGCGCTGGCCCTCTTGCCATTGGTGGCGTATCTCGCCTGGCTCACTAAAGGAGTCGGTTTCCCATTTCCCCGGCGCAACCTGCCGGGGCCGGTGCTGGTGGCGCTGCGCGATAGCCTCCATCAGCGCCAGGGCGTACACATCCTGGCGCGTCATGCCAAAGCGCTGAGACAAAAGCTCAAAGTTGATCGGGCCGGGCTTGGCTCCAATCTCTCGCGGGGTCGTTGCTGCCATTGGTACGGCTCTCCTCCCTGGTGCAAGAGGGCCGGGGGCTGCCCGGCCCGAAATAACACGCTAGCAGGGAAAGCCCGCCATGTAGGCATCGCTCGCTTCCTCTTCGGCGGCGCAGGCGGCGTCAAGATGCTGCTCAACGAGGGGATGCAGCGGCACACCAGCGGCGCGCAGAGCGTCGGCCAGGTCTTGCAGCGCGTATTTCGCGCTTGCAGCGGCACAAACCGCCTCATAGGTGCCAAGCGAGGGAACAAAAGCGCGGGGGCCAGTCAGGGCCGGAGTCGAAGCAGACGGCAGAGGAAGGGCACGAGTCGTCATTGTTGTAACTCCCCTTGGTTCTTATAATCCCGCTTGCGGACGGGCCGGAAAACATTTTCCGATAAGAAAATAATAGCATAAGTTGGGATAAATGTCAAGTATTCTGGTGTCACAATTTGGACAAAATGAGGGGGAAGGTGATATGCTGCGACCAGCTATTTCCAGCGATGAAAGGAACGGAGCAATGGAAGAGGAAGAGGGCAGCGTGCGAGTCATCTTGCAGTATCTCAAGCGGTGGCGGCGTAAACGCCGCATGTCGCAAGAGATGTTGCATCAGCAATCAGGGGTCAGTGTCAATTCCATCAGCCTGCTAGAGCGCGGGGTGCGGAAAGCCAACCCTGCCACCATAGGGAATCTTGCCAGGGCGCTCCGCATCCGCCCAGAGGAATTAGTCGAGGTGGACCCGTATGCAGAGGAAGCAAAAAAGCGCGGCGGAGCCTCCGCAAGATAGCTCCGCCGCTTTTTGTGAGGGGAGTTACAAACCCTCAGTAATAGTATCATGCCACATGGCTGCAAGAAGCAAACGGTATAAAGGCGCATGCCTCCTGCCACCAGGGCCGCGCTTGTGTAGGGGGGTAGGGGCGCGCTTCCGGCGTGCCGAAGCCTTGGTGGATCGTGGGCAGGCATCCCCAAAAGAAAACGCGGGAGCAGCCGGGTAGCTCCTCCCGCGTAAGAGTGTCAGGCTGCTCGCCGCTGGTGGTCTTCCTGCGCGGGCCAGCGAGACAACGAGACATTCAACAGTACCTCACAATCGCAGTACCCGCCGCGCTCCTTGAGAGCGCGCACATTATCGCGCAGGGTCTTGTTATGCGCCTTCAGCCAGGCGCGGGTACACCGCAGCGTATGGTCACAATCCCAGATGGGGTCGCCGTTGTCGTCCGTGCGCGGGTGCATTTGTTCGTGCAGAGATTGCCGCAGGTCGCGCAACTCTGCCTGTGTGAGCAACATAGCGCCTCCTTGGTAGGGTGATGCAAGATCACTAGAAGAATATTCTGTCACGTCTGGCGGGATTCGGCAATGGTGAGCAGGCAGAAAAAAGCCTGGAGCCGACCCGCTCCAGGCGCTTTCCAGGGGTGGGGCGCTTCCGTGCGCCCTGTGTGCTTACCAGGGGGCGCGTCCGCTTTGGCGGCGCGTTTCCTGTACCATCTGAAATACCTTTGCTCGATCTTCCGGGCTGCCGTCGTCGTACAGTCCGTGACAGGTTGGGCATAAGGCCGCCAGATGGGGGGTCGGGTTGCTCTTGTCGCGGTCCCGGTGGGCGGCGTTCAGGTAAATAATGTGCGGTTTGCCTTTGCGCCGCCCGTTTTTGGTGGTGCCGATGCTGCCATCGACGACTCCGCAACACTCACATTTCCAGCCTGCCGCTTCCTTGCAGGGGGTCGCATACGTGCGCTCCCAGTCGTCGGGGTACTCAGGGCCGGGTTTGTAACCCATTGGCGGTAACTCCCCTTTCCGGTTCCGCTCCGCCGTGATAGAATAAGTAATGGAGGTTACTTATCTCTGGCGGGGCTTCCCCGTCTGCGCGGCTTTGACTGTTCCTAGCAGTCGGGGCCGCGTTTTTCATGTGCTGCCCGCTTGCGCGGGGTGTACCTCTTGGGTACATAATAATTGTAACATAGATCGGTTGCTCTGTCAATGGTGTAGTACTATCTTCCCATATGATTATTTTAGCAATTTACCAATATAAATACCACTTAGGGGGTCCGCTCCCCCAGGCGGGCGGCCAGGTCACAGGCGGTACGGTTGGCTGCCCAATACAGCGCGTCCAGGTCGTCCAGACATGAAAGCAGGCGGGCGTGTTCCTGCATCAAGCGGGCGTATCCAGCGTGGTCGCCGTCGTGCCAGCAGGTATCTGCATGGGCATACAGAGCGTCAGCTTCGGCGTATTCTTGCTCAAAGACGAGATGCAGCGCTGTCGCCAGGTCGCGGAGTCCATCGATCACGGCAGGAAGCAAAGAAGCGGGGTGCATATTCGTTCGTCTCCTTTTACTGCTTGTTCAGATGTTCTATATCTTCTATACAGCAGCCAGGAGCAAAAGCGGAAACGCAGGAATGAAGCCGTCGCAGGCAAAAGACGCCGCCAAGCGTTGCAGCGTTCGCCATCCACCAGGCAAGCGGGCGGACCGCAGGCACCCAGAGGTGCTCTGAGGCACGTAGCCAGTTGGGTTGGTTGCGCCACCTCTGTTTTCGGCGAAGCGACGGCGACCTTGACGGCCTGGTACAATGTGCAGACGAAGACGCCGGGTATCGCGGCGTTCCGCAGTATACCCGTCGGCGTCTTCGGCAAGCATTGTCGAACCAGCCGAAGTCAAGAGAGCATGAGCCGCCAGAAAATCAGGGACGAAAGACGCCGCAACCGTGTTGCCTGGGCCGTACCAGTTGGCTGGTTGGAACGGTTGGCGCCCGCCACAGCGAGCAGGACGGTGGCCCCGTCCTGTAAAGCCAAGTCAGGGGTCCAGGGGCTTGCAAGCCCCTGGAGGGAGTCCAGAGGGCAACGCCCTTTGGCTTGGGTGCAGGGACGGAGTATCCCTGCACAGGCTGACGGCGCTCGGGCGCGTCGCCGAATGCGAGCCAAAAAGCGAGCAGGAGGCCCAGCGCCCCGCCGAGCCAGCCGTGTCCCAAATCGTCTTCGTCTTAGTCGTCTTCAGCCGACTGCGCTACTGACAATGCTGGCACCTGGTGCGAATGGAGACAAACGTTTTTCACATAAAACGGCACCCACTTGTGAACATCAAAGCCTGAGTCCGAAGGCCCCTGCACCTCTCCTGTCACCTGATCTCGCGCCTCGCGGCTCTCGTCATCGCTCGGCTGGTAGCCCTCTGCTGCTTCGTCCTCATCACCGCTTGCCTCTTCACTGCCTGCCGACTTCCACTCGGCGTTCTGCTCACCTGCTTCGTCCATCCCTGACGGATCTGCCTCATCAAACTGCCAGGCGCTCCTGTTCGATGCCCCGTACTGCACCGCACGCGCCTCCGCTTTCGCCTTCTGCTCGGTTTAGACGCCTCACATCAGCGGCTTTCGCGGCCTCTTCCACCGCCGCACCTCCTCTTTCCCGCGTCTTGCCCTGCTGAAACGTCTGTTCAACCATCCACTTTAAAAATGCCCCTGGAACGCGCTGAGAAGCCCACCAGACCGCCTCGCATCCTCTTGCCCTAAGTCCGTTCGCCCCATTCGTCGTCCTATTCGCCGTGTGGCTCCTTGTGATGCACCCCTGCTCCTGCCTGATCGGAAAGAAGGCACTGGGTTGGGTGGCAGGCGGGCTGAGGGGCAGGACCCATCGAGGTCGTTCGCGCTCGGCTGCCCACGTTCGGCGCGTTCATGGGGCACGGACGACTGGGTCGTCTCGCGCCCCGCCTCCTCGCCCAGCAGAAGGGATGCCGTTCCGCGCCGGGCATGCCTGCTCGCGCCGGGTACGAGCCCCTCCCCGTCTAGCCCCAGCAGCGGACCTGCTCGTCCTCGGTCGGGGGGACCTGGTGCTCTTGGCACAAAAATTGCTGGCCGCTCCCCGAAGCAGCCTGTTAGACGAGAACGCGAACGGCACGCCACGCAGCCGCGCTGGCAGGTTTGCTAGCACAGCGACCCCGCAGCGGCGACTCGCTGCTGGCGGGATGTGTCCACGATGGATGGGGAGACACGTCGGGATGCAGGGGAGAGACCGCCTGGGAGGCGCAGGCACGCATCCGACGGATATGCGCTCTCAGACCCAGCCTCTCGATGCCCCCAGGAAGGATGGAATCGATGCTGCCCTCGGTCTTGCTGGTGGAAGCGGACCCAGCGATCGTTGAATTGCTCACCTGGGTCCTTGTTGAGCGCGGCTATCCAGTCCAGGAAACCCCTACCGGGTGGCAAGCCCTCGACGTGCTGCACGGGAGCGACAGGCCGCTGATCGTCCTGCTGGATGATAGGCTGCCCGATCTCGATGGCCTGAGCTTGCTCAGGCACATCCAGGCTGCCCCCTGGCTGGCCGCCACACATGCCTGTATCCTCCTGAGTGCCCTGCCTGCTGGGCGGTTGACCGACCCACCAGCGGGCTCCACTTCCCTCCCCGTGGGCTTCCTGCCCAAGCCCTTTGATCTGCGGCAGCTCTGGACGGTTCTGGACACGGCGACCGAGTGGATGAAGCGCTCCCCACCTGAGTACCTCCTGAGCGCTGCCTGCCCTCAGAAGGCGCACACGGTCTGGGGCAAGGGAGACGCTCCGCTGGCTGAGCCAGCGTTCTCTGCCACGCTGCGCTGGTCCGCTGAAAGGAGGGGGATGCGGTCTGCCACGCGTACGCTGCGGCACTGTCTGGAGCAGGTCATGGAACTGGGGCCAGACTGGACGGTGACCGATTCCCGCCACACCTGGACGGCAGCAGGGTTGCTCGCCACGCTCACGTCTGCTCAGCCCGATCGCCTGGACCACCTCATGTACCTGCGGCTGCCCGATGAGCAGCAAGATGGAGCGATCTGCGAGCCCATCCACAGTGGCGGGTCTCTCCTGTGCTACCGCATTCGGGAGGCTGACACCCATCCGTTCCAGGAGGGCTGACGCAGCCCCCTGGAACGATCAGCCGCGCGCCAGGGACGCGCCAGCGCTGTCTCGTTTTGGCGTGCTGGGCACGCCAGGGCGGCGCGCGTACCGACGCGCCTCGTCCGCACCCCGGAGGCAGCGCCTGGCCTTTGGCATGAAACGTGCTGGCGGCGTAGCGAAACAAACGCTGAGCGGAGGGACCAGGCCACTGCCGCCCCCCTCCCAGAAAGGAAGGAACCGATGATGACCTCCGTCTTGCTGGTCGAGGATGACCCCGCTACGGCTGAACTGCTCACCTGGGCCTTGGAGCGGCATGGGTATCAGGTCCTGGAAGCCCGCGATGGGAAGCAGGCGCTGGACTTCCTGCGCGCCAGTGACGTTCCGCTGATAGTCCTCCTGGATGCGCGCCTGCCAGAAATGGATGGACTGAGCCTGCTCACGCGGGTCGGCGCTGATTCGTGGCTGGTGACCACCCACGCCTATGTCCTGATGAGTACCCCCTACGAGGAGCGGTCGGTATGCCTGCACCAGATCCCCTTTCCGGCTCCCGTCGATCTCCTGTCCAAGCCCTTTGGGCTGGAGCAGCTCTGGCGGGTGCTCAGCAGGGCGACCCGCCGGATTGGGGCCTCCAGCCAGTGCTGATCGTCAGTGCTGCCTCAGCTCCTGCCTGGCCGCGTGAGCGCGGCCAGGCAGACCAGCGAGCGTGCTGGACCGGAGCACCTTCACATCGCTCTCTGGCAGCTGACCACCTCGCGCGCCGTCTCGTCGCCCGATTCAAAGGCCACCGTTTGCCGCTCAGCCGCCGCATGCTCCTCCTCTGATAGCAGATAATTAAAACACAGGGTGCAGACAACTAGATTGAGCGGAGCGGCAAGCGATCAGCAAAAGGTCCTCACGACCATTATCGAGTGGAGTCCGGACAACTAGGCCATCCATCTCGACAACGCCGTGATCGATGGCCTAGCATAACTCTCATCCCAATGCAAAGAGGTGAGAGTCATTGAAGAAGGATACAGAGGTCAAGCTGTTTATGCAAGAGCGCCGTAAAGGAAGCCCCCAGCGAGTCGCTGCCGCTCGCGCTGGGATGAGTGAGAGCACTGGGCGTCGGTATGAACGCGCCGGGAAACTGCCCAGCCAGCTCAAACGCCCGCATACCTGGAGAACCCGCGCCAATCCGGTCGAGGAGGATTGGCCCTGGGTCGTCGAACAACTCGCCCGTGATCCTGCCTTGCAAGCGTCCACGCTGTTCGCCTTGCTCGGTGAGCAGCATCCAGACCGCTACCGTCCCACCCAAGTGCGCACCTTGCAACGCCATATTGCGCAGTGGAAAGCCCTGCATGGACACGAGCAAGAGGTGATCTTTATTCAAGAGCATCGGCCCGGAGAGCGTGCCCAATCCGATTTCACCCACATGAGCGATCTGGCGATTACCATTGCAGGCTCGCCCTTCCCGCATCGGCTCTTCCACTGTGTGCTGACCTACTCCAATGTCGAAGCCGTCTCCGTCTGTTTCAGCGAGAGTTTTGAAGCGCTGGCCGAAGGGCTGGAGCGCGCGCTCTGGCAGTTCGGCGGCGTGCCAGCGCAGCACCGCACGGACCATCTGAGCGCCGCCGTGCGCCAACTCCGCACGGAAGAGCGCGAAGAGTGGACGGCCCGCTACCAGGCCCTCATGAGCCACTACGGGATGCAGCCGACCTGGAACAACACTGGGGTGGCCCACGAGAATGGGGATGTGGAACAAGCGCATTATCGCTTCAAAAAGGCGGTGGACCAGGCGCTGCGAGCGCGGGGCAGCCGTGACTTCGCCAGTCGCGGAGCCTACGACCACTTCCTCCAAACGCTGGTCCATCGGCGCAACCAGACCCGCGCGGCCTCCTTTGTCCTGGAACGGGAAGCCCTGCACCCGCTGCCCAGCGCGCCCTTGGGTCCCTGTAAAGAAGTGCGGGTGCCCGTCTCGCGGTTTTCGACGGTCTCGGTGCTGGGCAATACCTACTCGGTGCCCTCGCGGCTGATTGGCACGACGGTAACGATCCGGGTGCGGGCCGAAACGCTGCAAGGCTATGTCGGCTCAACCCTCGCCTTCACCCTCCCCCGGTTGCAGGGCAAGAAACAACATCGCATTGTCTACCAGCACATTATCTGGTCGCTGGTGCGCAAGCCAGGCGCGTTTGCGGCCTATCGTTACCGCGACGACTTGTTCCCGACCACCACCTTCCGACGCGCCTATGATCGGCTCCAGACCGTCCTGCCCCGGCGCGCCGACCGGGAATACGTGCGCTTGTTGCACCTGGCGGCGACCACCTGCGAAAGCGAGGTGGACACGGCGCTCTCGCTGTTGCTGGAAGCGCAGAGTCCCCCGACCGTGGAGACCGTGCGGGATCTGCTAGGGCTGGCTTCCCCCAAAGCGGCGCCTGTTCTGGCCGCCCCGCGCCTGGATTTGACGACCTATGATAGCTTGCTGCCATCCAGGAGGAGCCATGCGTAGCGGGGGTACTAATCGCCATGATGATTTGCGGAGCCTCCTGGAACAACTGAGCCTGGGTGGCATGGCTGCCACCTGCGCCGATCTGGCGCTCAAAGCCGCCAAAGAAGGCTTGTCCCATGAAGCCTATCTCTACGAGCTCGTCAAAGAGGAAGTGGCCTTGCGCCGCCAGCGACGGGTGGAGCGGTTGCTGCGCCAATCCTGGTTGCCACGCGAGAAGACCTTTCGCACCCTGGATCTGGACCGCTTCCCAGCAGCCTTGCGGCTCCAGATCGAGCGCTTGAAGAGCGGCGCCTTCTTAGAACAAGCCATCAATGTTGTGGCGGTGGGGAAACCAGGCGTGGGGAAAAGTCACGTCGCAGCAGCGGTGGGGTATGAATTGGTGCAACAGGGCCAGGCGGTCCTGTGGACCAGCACGGCGACCCTCATGCAGCGTCTGCTGGCGGCCAAACGGGACTTGCGCTTGCCCCAGGAGTTGACGAAGCTCGACCGCTTTGCCTGTGTGATCTTAGATGACATCGGCTACGTGCAACAGGAGCGCGAGGAAATGGAGGTCTTGTTTACCTTTCTGGCTGAACGGTACGAACGCAGATCGGTTGTTATTACCACCAACCTCGTCTTTAGCGAATGGGAGCAGATCTTCAAAAACCCGATGACGACGATGGCGGCCCTGGATCGGGTGATCCACCACTCGGTCATCCTGGATATGATGAACCTGGACAGCTACCGAGCGAAAGAGGCGACCCTGCACCACTTGCCGCCACGGGAGGAAAGGAGGCCAGAAGCCCATCCTGAAGAATAATGGCCGTATCCGCTCATTTTAGTTGACTTCCATCACTCCTCCCCTCACGCTGGTGTGCTTGTTCGACTGCGCGCTCGTTTCTCACGACGCCAGCGCTGGCTCCTCCTGTCAGGCACACCGATGCTCTGTTTGAGGGGCACTCGTCGCAGCCCCTGGGTGCCTTCGTTCGACCAGCACTGTGAGGAGCGCGCCCGCGCTTTCACTTCAGCAGCCCGTGGTCTTGTGCGGTGGGGGTTCCACTCAAGATTCCGCTCTGCCAAGTGGTTGTTCCATCCCCTGCTTTTGGCATGGTTTATGCTGAGGTTGCACGGGGTGCGAGCAAACACGGCGGGCGCATCCCTGCATGCGATGATGCGTGTGCTGCCTCAACGGATTACAGGAGGTGATCCATGTCGCCTACTAGCCCGATGGATGGATTCGTGACCGTGAAGAGCCCCGTTCTCTCCTGCTCTCAGTGGCATCCTGCCCTCGTCAATCCGCCCTCTGCATCGGCAAGCCAGGGACCCCCTGTGCTCGTGCTCCCCTGCAGCACGCTCTGTGCGCCAGATGAGTGGCACCGTGCTGCCGCTTTCCCCACCCAGGTGCTGAGAAACTACCGGTCGTCGTGATGGAGAAGCTACGCGAGCGCAGAGCGCTTTCGATGGGGCTTTCCCCGCGCTGCTGCCTCGAACGGCTCTGCCCAGCGCGCGTGTTTCCCCAGGTGTCCAGCGCGTAGGATGGCGCTGCCTCCCGGTTTGCTGCTGCTGTGCTGACCAGTCGATTGATTCTCTCCCTCGAAACGGTTGGCCCTCCCCCCAGATGGAAATCGCGGGTCGTTCACTTGAAGCAAAGAATGGAGCAACACGGTGACACAGGTTCCCAAAGCCCCACTGAGAGATGCCCCGGTCTGCCCGGAGACCAAACGCTGGGAGACGCGGTTTCGCCGCCTCTTTCAGCGGCACGCCTCAGCCACGCAAGCGTCAGTGCGAGTGGATACTGCACCAGAACGAGCAGCGCCAGTCCTGCGCCTTTCGCCAGAGCGTCAACGGCTCTTGAGGGAGGCGGAAGCCTTTCTCGCTCTTTTTCAGCGAGAGCAGGGTCTGGAGCGAGAGGCGGCGCGCTATGCCGAGATGCGCGCTGAAATCGAGCACACGGGCACCTACTGGCAGACTCCTGAGGAACTGGCATACGGAGCGCAGGTGGCCTGGCGGAACAGTAGCCGGTGTATTGGGCGGCTCCAGTGGGCTGCGCTTGAGGTACGTGATCAACGCCATCTTACCACGGCTGAGGAGGTGTTTGCCGCGCTCCTCGAGCATCTCCAGGTGGCGACCAATGGCGGGAAAATCCGCTCGACCATCAGCATCTTTGCCCCACCCGCGCCTGGGCAGCCGGGTATGCGCATCTGGAACCCGCAGGTGATTCGCTATGCCGGCTACCGCATGCCGGATGGCTCCATCCTTGGCGATCCTTTACAGGTGAGCCTGACCGAAGCGCTTCACCATCTGGGCTGGAGGAAGGAAAGCCCTGGCGCTTTCGATATCTTGCCACTGGTGATTCAGATGCCAGGGGAGCCGCCCAGGCTGTTTGAAGTGCCCCCTTCCCTCATGCTGGAGGTGCCACTCAGTCATCCTGAGTATCCCTGGTTTGCCGAGCTAGGACTCAAATGGCACGCGCTCCCGGTCATTTCCAATATGTGTCTGGAAATCGGCGGGATTCGCTACACGGCCGCCCCGTTCAACGGCTGGTATCTGAGTACGGAGATCGGCGCGCGGAATTTGGGAGATGTGGCGCGCTACAATCTCGTTCCAGTGATCGCGCACAAGATGGGGCTGGATACCCGCCATGATCGAACGCTCTGGAGAGATCGCGCGCTGGTCGAACTGAATGTGGCGGTCTTACATTCTTTCACCACCCACGGCGTGACGCTGGTCGATCACCATACGGCCTCCCGACAGTTTATCTGCCACCAGGAACGGGAACGCACCGCCGGGCGTGGTGTGCCGGCTGATTGGGGGTGGATTGTCCCCCCGATCTCTGGTTCGGCCACCCCCGTCTTCCATATCCCTTTGCAGGATCAGCGGTGCACGCCGAACTTCTTCTCTCAACCAGATCCCTGGCGGGTCGCCCAGGGGACCCCCTTTGATCGGAGCATTTTGCTCGCTTGAAGGTGAGCAGAGAAAGGACGGACCATCCGATGCACGGACTGATCTTGGTGACCTGGGAGCAGTATCTGGCCGACCGCTTTGGCGAGGCGTTTCTGGCGCGCTATCGCAAGGAACTGGGCGAAACCGCGTCCAACGCGCCCCTGACGACCCGCCTCTATGACGACGCCACCCTGCTTGCCGGTCTCTCAGCGACCCGGCGGCTCAGCGGGTGCACCGCCGATGACCTGCTGCGGGGGTATGGACACCATTTCCTGCTCAATGGCTTGACCAGTCACCTGTGCGCCGCTTTGCTCCGCCAGGTGGATACGGCACGGGACTTGTTGCTGCTGATGCGCCAGGCCCATCGCCAGCTTGGGACCACCGCCACGCAGGTGACCCCTCCCTTGTTTAGGTATGAGGCGATCCGAGGCGATCCACGCGGCCTCCGCCTGCTCTATGACAGCCCGCGCCAGCTGTGTGCTGTGCTGTGGGGGGCCATTGAAGGCGCAGCAGAGCGGTATCAGGAACGGGTCTGGATTGAGGAGCCCACCTGTATGAAACGGGGCGCGGTGGTGTGCACCTTCGACATCCATTTTCACCCCAGGGCGGGGAATCCCCCGCGCGAGGAGACCGACGAACAGCGAGGACGCCGCCTGGGCCAGCGCGATCTGGCCGACGTGGTCTATCGCCTGCTGCCCGAGGAGGAGGGGCTGACGCTGGGCGAGGTGCGCCAGCGCGTGCAGCAGCAGGGGGTCAGCCCGCAGGCCACGCGCCCACTCTTCCTGGTGCAGGCGCTCAACCAGCTCCACTATGCCGGGTGGGTGACCAGCACCGCCTATCAGGATGGCGATGCCCTGGCGAGTAGGCGCTACTGGCGGCTCCCTCCGGCGCACGAGCCGTGACCCTGCTCCTGCCTGGCGCGATGAGCAGGCGACTTTGTGAGGTGGCAAGCGGGCTGGGTCGGCTTGGCACAGCCCCTCTGTCCGCCTTTCGGCTCCGGCCTGGCGCACTCCTCGCAGGCAGGCCGTTGCGCTAGGCTGCTGGTCGGCTCCCGGCCTCCAGACAGAACGCAGGCAACGGTGTGGGGCGCGGGAAGCCGCGGCTCCGTAGGTGGATCGGGGTCAGCCGCGACTTCGGGGGGCGTCGTTTGTGCGCGCTCAGGCATCCGTCGCCGCCTCATGCGGGTGGGGTGGGGCGGGGCCTCTGGGTCGCGTGCCGGTCCCGCTCCCCGTCTTCTGGCAGATCGATCAGGGAGAATTTCTTCCGCACCGGCTCGTTGAGCTGCGCCACCGCCCGCTGCATCGCCCCTCCCGTGGCCCTGGGGCAGAAATACCAGATGCCTCAGGGACGCTTGACAAGCGCGCCCGCATTGCATACGCTTGTTAAGCGACATTTATTTTTACCTACTGATGACAATTATCAAAAAGGCGTTTTCCAAGACCGCATTGGCGGCGCAAAGTGTACCATGCCGCTCGCCTGTGTCAAGGTCGCTGCGCTTGTCCCTTGACACGGCTTCGCTTGCATGGTTTGGGAAAGGTGCGCCATCGCTTCGGCAAAAAACAAATGGTTTTTGCTGGTTTGTAATTGACGTCACAGCCAAAAATAATCGTCGTCAAACAGCAATACGCTGCTGGAGCAGAGCTTTCTGCTGCTGCTTGACACAGTGCTCCACCAGGAAAGAGGTAGCCCATGTCTCCAGAAGAAGAACTGCACCAGACGGTCACGTATATTCAGGCTGTCTCTCAGCGCTATATCAGTGGCGACGCCGCGCCTTTCCTGGCGTGCTGGTCGCATGCTGAGGATGTGACCATCTTCGGCGCGTGGGGCGCGTATGAGCGCGGCTGGGCGCAGGTCGGCCCACGCCTGGAATGGGGCGCGAGGCGCTATCGCGGCGGCCACACGGACTTTGAACTGCTGGCGCTTTCGGTCAGCGGCAACCTGGGCTACTCCGTCTGGCTTGAACGAGGTCAAACGCTGGTGGAGGGTGAGACCGAAGCACGCCCGACAGCCCTGCGTGTGACGCAGATGTATCGCCGGGAAGCGGACGGCTGGAAGATTCTCCATCGGCACGGGGATGCCATCATCAGCAAGACATCCCCGTCGGCAGTCTTGCACGACTAACGTCGCTCGCCGCATCCTTCCTACTCTGCTTGACAGGGATGGAGCAGCCAGCTATACTATGCCTGCTCGGCATGCAATGGGGTACGGTTGGCCGGGCGCACCCGCTGCGGCTGGAGGGATAGCGGGACGAGGGAGAATTTCTGGCGGATGGTGGGAGGATTCAACTCTGCAATGGCCCGTTGCAACTGCCCCTGGGTCGTCGGGGAGCAGAAATACCAGACGCCATCGTAGCGACGTGCCAGGCCGTACAGGATCGCGGGCAACCGCTGCGGTGTCTTGGCTGAGCGCTCCACCTCGATAGCCACCCGGTGCAACCCCATCTCGATCTCCGCATCAGGCCGATGTTCCAGCCGCGTGCGGCTCCGGGTAAAGGGCCGTCCGAGGCTCAGCTGACGCTCGGAGTGCCAGATCGCGTCTGGCTGCTGGTGCTCCACCCAGAGCCTGGCCTGATTGACAGCAGCCAGATGCGGCAGGCCCTGCACCTTCGGCTCCCAGAACCGGTAGTCCAATTCCAGTTGCTCCAGCCCCTTGCGCGTCAGCCACACCCAACTCGACTCGGTCGGCACGAGCCAGGCACGCTCCACCAGCCCGGCCTGCTTCCAGCGCTGCACCAGCTTGCGCACGGTCTCGCTCCCCAACTGGCCTGTGGTCTTCGTTGGGGCGGCTCGGCTCCTGCCCAAGAGGTGTGCAAGATGGTCCAGATGGATGGCATACTGCTCCCCGATCCAGCGGAGCGCGGCCAGATCCCGTTCGGTCCAGCGCATCCTCCCCTTGTCACTGCGAGGTGCATGGTCCTTTCCCAGCTTCTGTTGTTGCGGTGTCTGCATACGCTCCCTCTCTCTTGAGATGGCGTCCATCTGCTCTGCTTTCATTTCCCTTGCCCTCATTTCCCCCTCAACTGAAAAAAACACGGTACGTCGCGGCGCTTGGTGGGTAAAACGAGCACCGATGAACAGGTGGCTGCTCTTCGTGGCTCATCCCGCCATGGAACCTACATACCGCTCCCCCGAAGCCTCCCCCACGTCTGGGAAGCTCTTTGGGGGAGGCTTCGGGGGAGCGGGAGATGCTGGATGGGAGCGCTGGAGCGGCTCTTGCTCTCCGAAATATCACCGCTTTCTCCTTATCGATGAGGGAGCGGCTCCCAACTGGTCGTGCCGCCGGATCGCGTTCCAGATCGTCACCTGCCCATAGCTGTGCCCGCTTCCGGAGAGCTGCGCATCCCACTTGGGGCGATACAATGCCGATTGGCGAAACAGCCGGTCCATTTGGTCGCCATCGCCATTGGTCCAGTAGGCCAGTAAACGGCAGAGCGCGAAGTCGGCGCTGCTCGGATTGGGCTGGAGGGTCTCTGAGTCAGAGTAAGCAGAGAGGTCGCCATTCCACAAAGCCCGAAACTTGGCTCCATTCGGGGCAGCCAACGCCCTCCGCAGCACCTCGGCATCGGGCAAAGACAGCAGCGCAACGGGACGCGCCGCGCGTGGGAAGGTTTCCGCCTCCTCCTCCGGCGCGAGGGTCGCGTAGAGGGCCAGCACCTCGGTCTGACGCTCCTCGATGGTCGGGGGAGTCCCGGCCAGGCGCTCGCCGGTCATGGCGAAGTAGCGCTGGTGATCGTAGATTTCCACCGCGCCGCGCTTGCGCCCGATGTGATCGGGCAGCGCCGCTTTGACCAGGATGTGCAGGCCCCGGCCAGACGGGCTGATCTCCGTATAGCTGTGCATCTGTTCGACGATCCGCCAGGCCCAGGGGGCGATCTCCTCCGTCTCCGGGTTGCGGCAGTCGTCCAGATCGATCCCGCAATACGGGTCAGAAGCCGAAAAGACAAAGCCCAGACCGTTCCAGCCCCCATGTTCATAGCGGGCGAGGGCCTGCGGAAAGGCTCCCCACGAAGACGCAGCGTTGGTGCGCGCTGGCCGTCCCGTGCCGGGATGATATGGGCGCTTCTTGAGCGTGTCTTTCCCCGGCGTCGGTTCGCACTTCCAGACGACCCACTGTGGCAGGGCCTTCAACTCGTCGGGCACCGTCAGCCATGTCCGTCTCTCATGCTGTTTCATCGCTTGACTTTCTGGCGCTGCCAGAAGACCGTCTAGTTGTCATCGAACAACAACGGTGACTGCTGGTCTTGCGTTCGCTGCGCCCATTGCAATCGGGCTTGAAACCAGGCCATCACATCTGCCCAGCGGTCTTCTGGAATCTCCTTATAGGTGCCGACGTGGAAGTGGTCGCGCAGCTCCTCATAGATACTCGCGTGGGATTGGCCGGTCACGTCATGCACGCGGTTCACACTCGCCTGAACGGTGCGCAGATGCGCAGGCGAGAGCGTCTGCGGTCCCAGGCGCTCCAGAATCTCTGGGACCAGCCCCGCCAATTCCTCGACGTGTTCGAGCCGGTGTTCGACGCTGCCGTGCCAGGTGTCCACTTTTCCACGCCAGGTCTCTACCTCGTGCTGCCAGCGCAGCCAGACGACCATCTGCTCGTGATACGCCAACCAGACGTCAGGCGGCGCATCGTGCCCTGGAAGGGCAGGTTGAGTGATCGGCTCGGTTGGAACGAGGTGGTGTGGATCGGCATGCTGCTGCCGCTTCTGGGCAAAATGGCGGTAGAGGACATCGACGACCTCGCGCTGATAGGCCAGGATGACTGGCTCGATAGTCGGGTCGAGCCGATGGGTATCGATGCCCGCCAGCCAGAAGGGCAACGCGCGCAGGGAGAGAGCGGGCATGACCTGTACGCCGCCTTCGGTCTCGACGTGTGCAGAGACGACCTCATCAGCAATGGCCTTGGTGCGCTTGATCCGGCGAAGCTGAGCTTGTGGATCGAGCTTGAGGTTGGTGCAGAGCCAACGAATCACAACGATGATCCGGTCGTCAGCGAGTCGCAGGGCAACCAGTGGCTGCTCATAGAAGGGGATGGTTTGTTGCTCCAGTGGGATGATCGCGTCCTGTTCCATGCTCAAGGCTTCTTTCCTTTCCCCAGGGGTAGCTATGATAGCTGATCCTTAACTCATCTGTAACCCAGGATAATCCCCTGCTCTTTCAACTGCTCCAAGACTTGCATCAAAGAACCATCATCGGCGCTTACAGGTACAGTCAAAATAATGGTCCGTGTAATGGACTTTTCCCCCAGGCGCAGTTGGTGGCTGTGCTGCCGGTATCCGGCCCTTCGTTCTTCCTGACACAGGCGGCAGATTCGTGTCCCATCCCTCGTAAAATAAACATTCTCTGGGGTCAGGGGATGCCCTGCCCGGCAATGTGTTTTGGCACGGATGTTGTTTTCTTTGATGGTGATGGCTTCCAGATGATCTGGATTGACACAGCTTCGATTCTTACAAAGATGGTCGATGACAAATCCTTTTGAAATGGCGCCCCGATAGTACTCATAAGCCCATCTATGTACCAAGACCGACTGGCTGCCGATTTTGAACCTGGCATAGCCGTTCACATCCAACCACCCTTGCCAGAACCAGCAACCACTCGCTTCCTTGACAACCTTTTCATCGAACCTGGCGAGAGGTTCAACTTTTCTCAACCATTTCACTGCGGTGCCTTTGGTGGTTTCGATCATGGCTACCCCTGCTCTTTCACCGTTGTATCGCTGTCTCCAGCCACACACGAGGCTGGCTTCATGAGCGCCCCTCCTCTGGGTGCAGGTCTTTTCCTCCCTCGGCTTCCTCCCCCTGCACGCGCGTCGGCGCGTAGACCACCTGCATCTCGTCAAAAAAGTCAGAGAGCAATATGCCGATCTGCGTATCGATCTCGCGGCGCAGGTTCAGATAGGCTCCCTGGGCACCCCAGGTGGTGTTACTGAGCAAGAGCAGGGTTCTCGGACGGGTCGCATCCCACTTGGGCGTGAGCGCTTCAAGCTGGCTTCTCCGGGCGACATTCAGATGCCCGCTGATCTCCTCGCGCACGAAGCCCCACAACATCGAGACAGAGCGGAGTTGGCTGTCCCGTGGATCGGGCAGGGAGTCCCGCCAGGTCGCTACAATGGCGGCGTCAGCTACCTCGACCTCCTCAGACACGGCGGGGGCTGGTGTCGGTGCTGTGTCTGCCCCCTCAACCACCTCTGAAGTGAGTGCTTCCTCCAGGGGCAAAGCCGAGCCATCGTAGGTCAGCACTTGGCTTCCAGCTTGTGCCGCACTGCGGAGCGCTTGTGCGTGCTTCTCCTCATCCTCAGCGCGCATCTGGTCTACCTTCCAGCCCTTCAGCATCGCCTCCACCGCCACACGGCGCATAATCCCGATCAAATAGCCGGTGGGATTGGGGATCGTCAGGAGGTCCTGCTGCTGCCCCAATCGCTGCTGGCCGAGGGCAAATAATGCTGGCATCTGCTCTGGGGGAGCAGCCACCTCCACGAGCGCTTCCAGAATGGTCTGCACGCCCCCATCGGGATTGGAGCCACCCAGTTCTACCAGCGTCTGATGGATGGTTGCTCCCACCTGGGGATGAACGCGCGCGAGCGCCTGGGCCTGGAGCTGGTGTTTTGCACTCTTGTTTGGGTGCGGAGTCCGAGGGGGCTGGGGGCTGCGTTGCGCTAGATTGCCCGGTTCTTCACGTGTGGGTGCTGCTGGCCCACCCCCAATCAGTGCCTTCTCTTCGCCCTCTTCGGTTTTTTGCTTTCCTATAGACCAATCAATCGAGCAACGTCCGCGTAACGTACGTTCTTCGTTCTTGTTAAAAGTAAGAGTTAAAGGTAACGTTTTGTCTTGCATTTTGCGAGACATGACTGACTCGCATTTTGCAAGAGGTAACTGACTCGCATTTTGCAAGTCTGTATTTTCAGCTTCGGAATCAGTAGCAATTTCGGCCTGGTGCTGCTGGCGAACCGTTTCCATCGTCAGAATGGCAGCCAGTTCGCCCGCTTTTTCTTCCACCAGGTGGTCATCTTCTGGGGTCGGAGGGTCATCCATCGCCACCAGATACACACTGGAGCGCTGCGTCTTGTGTCCTACCTGGGGATTGTAGAGCCAACGTGGTTGCACCTTGATGAAGCGTTTGAGCGCTTCGGCATGCGTGGAGATGAATTCCCCCGTCGTTTTGTCGCGCTGAATCAAGCGATGGACGGTGGCGGGATCAACGCCAAGCCGTGCAGCAATCGTGGGCACGGAGGGCCAGCAATCCTCGCGGAGTTCCCCGGTTTCGGAGTTGAAGTAGCAGAAACTCCGCATGACCTGGATGAAGGCATAAAACAGCGGCCCTTCGCGGGGGAGCCATTTGCGGCGCAGATAGTCGTGGCCCAGCGCGGCACGGCGCGCGTCGTAATAGAAACCGCGAATCTGATCAGGGGCATGCTCGGTGGAGGAGCGAGCTGTCCTGCGTGGTTTCCTGGTGCTTGCATTACTACCAGGGGCATGTGTTATACTTTCCATGTGAATCTCCCGGCAGCGGTCGGGTGGCGGAAGAGCAACCTTGGCCGGATCGGTCTTCCACCAACTTGTTCGCTGCGTGTATTCTGTTGAGGGCGTGTTCCATCTGGGGCATGCTCTCTTCTTTTGTCCAAGCACAAAATCAGGGAAACGTGGTATGCTCATTCATGGGCTTATAGCAACCGGGGGGTCATGAACACGGACTGCTCTCTCAGAAGGGATGAGATGGGCATGGACAATGACAGGAGGCAGCGTTGAATGCTTCACTTTCGATGTGGATTGAGCGCGGCGAAGCGCGCGTGGAGGGGGTGGACGAACTGCGCCAAATGGGGCTGCGCGTCACCCAGCTTTATCGCCGCGAGGCGGACGGCTGGAAGATCATCCACCGGCACGGCGATGCCATCACCGAAAAGATCGCCGCCGCTGCCGTCTTACAGTAGCGCCGCGCAGGCTGAGCCGCCTGGCGAATCTGGTATAATAGAATGAGCGGCCCAGTCGCGCCTCCGTGTCTCTTTTTCAGAAAGGAACCCTCTGTGGCTGATGTTATGCGCTTTACCGTGCTTGACCAACAGGGCACCGTGAGTTTCGTCATACATAGCTCTGCGCTGACGGCTCTGGTAGCAGCGTGCGCCGAAGACCCTGTCTCGCTGCGCGAACTGCTCGACGCCACCCGGCGCTATGACCGAACGCTGCGCGATTACGTCCTGAACGGTCTGGCAGTGTTTGATGAGCATAACCTGCCAGACGATCACCAGGCAATCAATCAGCAGCTTGATACGCTTCCGGCCCAGGAAACTCCTGTCTTTCGCGTGGTGGATGAACGCACCCGCGACCTGAGCCTGGAAAGTGTGAAAGCTGGCGTGGTACTCTTTAATTTGCCACGCAAGCGCATTGTGCTGATTCAAAATATGTACGATACCATCGAGCGCGCGGGCACCGTGAACTATCACAATGGACGTTTCCTCAGCCGCCGGGAGTTTGAGTACGAACTTCCGCCAAGCTGGTCGATTGTTCCGTGAATATGAGGAGTGTAAAGAGATGGCCCTGAGCCTTGAGCAATTTCAAGATCGGCTGCGTGCCTGGAACGCCCGCGCCGCGCATGAAGTCGTCAATTCAGATGGCGAAACCGCCGAAAGCTGGCGCGGCCAGCAGCGCGTCCTGGGCGCGGTTGCCATGTCCATGGAAGGCGAAGGCGCGCGCTATACCCCGCCACAACTGCGCCAGCGGCTGATTGATGACCGGGAAGCGGTGCGCCGCGACTGGGAAGCCACCAAAGACCCGCGCCTGGCGGCTGCCCTGTCGGGCGAAGTCGCCGCGTATGATCTGGTCATGACGTTGCTCAAGGATGCAGGGCGCACTTGGAGCGAAGCCCCCGCAGCCAGCCCGGCGAGGCCCTAGAACGAACACAGGTGAATCGATGCACACGCTCTGTGTGTTTTGCGGGTCCAGCCGGGGCACACGCCCGGAGTACGCGGAAATGGCCCAGGCGCTGGGCCGCGAAATGGCGGCGCGTGGGCTGGAACTGGTCTATGGCGGCTCCAGCATCGGGATGATGGGCACGCTGGCCGATGCCGTGCTGGCCGCTGGCGGCGAAGTTACGGGCGTCTTGCCGCGCGGCCTCTTCCGGCGCGAGGTGGCCCACACCGGGCTGACACGCCTGCGCGAAGTGGGCAGCATGCACGAACGCAAGCTGCTGATGATCGAACTGGCCGATGGCTTCATCGCGCTGCCTGGTGGTTTTGGCACTTACGATGAATTGTTCGAGGTGGTGACCTGGGCACAGATTGGCCTGCATCAGAAGCCAATTGGCCTGCTGGATGTCTGCGGCTTCTTCGCGCCGCTGCTGGCGATGGTTGCCCACGCCGCCGAAGAAGGCTTCCTGCCAACCGAGCACCGCAATCTGCTGCTGCGCGAGGAAACGCCCACCGCGATGCTTGATCGACTCCAATCCTACACGCCGCCAGCCATGCCGGATAAATGGGCCGATCTGCTGCCCAGGCCATAGCAGGAGCGCAGCAAAGGGCCTGGCTGTCAGACAGCCAGGCCCTTTGCTGCGCTCCTTTTTCCCGCTGCTGTGGGTAAACCAGGATTTGGTGGTTATCTCCGGATTGATAAACGCCTCAAAGACTTCGGCCACCGGCCTGCGAATCAGCATTTCTGCCCTGGCAAAAGGCACCTGAGTGAGTTCAAGGTCATCCGTAGAAGCAATCGCCTCCATCTTCTAGTACATTCGCTTGCCAACCACTTTCTTAACGTATGCCGCGCACCTGGTGGGCTGGTGGCAGCAGGCTGAGGATTTGAGCAAGATAGGAGAAGCTTTCTCTTTCTCTCCTAGTAGAATAGAGATACGTGCGCATGGCAAGCACATCTTCGCTCTCCATCAGTCATCCCGCATGCCAGCGGGAGAGCAAAGAAAGGAAACACCAATGAACACCCGTGATCAGCACCAGTTCACCACCGACCTCGCCACGGCTGCACTGCCTGCGGTGGTCGACCGGGCCACCTGGCAGGCGGAACTGGACCACCTGCGGGTGCGTGAAAAGGCGCACACCCGCGAAGGCGATGCCATCGCGGCGGCGCGCCGACGGCTGCCGATGGTGAAGGTAGACTCCTCCGTCCAGCTTGTCGGCCCGAACGGACGGGTTCCGCTGCTCTCGGTCTTCGAGGGCCGACGGCTGCTCGTCGCCTACTTTCACATGTGGCACCACGGTCAACCTGCCGCGGGCCAGTGCGAGGGCTGCACCTTCTCCACCACCCACATCACCGAGCTGTCCTACCTGCATTCTCGCGACGTGACCTACGCCACGTTCTGCGAAGGCCCGTACGAGGAGAGCGCGCGCTATCGCGACTTCATGGGCTGGACTATGCCCTGGTACGCGGTGCCGCCGGACTCTGTGGACCAACTAATCGCAGACCGGCACTTCGGCATCCTGGTCAGCTATCTGCGAGCCGGTGACCAGGTCTTCGAGACTTACTGGACCACCGGTCGCGGCAATGAAGTGATGGCCCCGTCGTACGGACTCCTGGATCAGACCGTCTACGGTCGGCAGGAAACCTGGGAAGACTCGCCCGAGGGCTGGCCGCAGCGATGGGGTTCCAAAGGCGGCCAGTTCACCACGAACGGACGCCCTATCTCCCAATGGTCCCGATTGGCGGCTGGACGCTCCGACGACCTCGGTACCGGGGACGCCGCCACCGCCCCACACGGCGGCCATCATTAGCTGTGACCTGGAGATCAGCACCGACGCGGCGGTGGTGGGCGGCGCGGCGGCCTGATCTCCCCTGCAAAACACGCCAAACAATTTCTTAGACCGCTGAGCGATCGTGCATAGTGAGCCTGGGCGGCTGCCAGGCTGGACCAACTTCCACCAGGAACTTGAGCCGATTCATGCAGTTCAGCCAGCCGCAGGCATACTCCTCGGTCCAGGTCTCCTCGCCAAAGCCGGAATGCACCAGCGTCAGCTTTGTGCCGCCTCCAGAGTTTTCCAGCGTCCAGGTCACGACGGTAGGCGGCTCGTTTTCATAGAACCAGGAATAGGCCAGCTTCGCCTCCGGGGCAAACTCCAGAATCTTCACCGGTCCACCGCCCTCCCAGCCAAAGCTGTAGCGCCCGCCGACATGTGGCTCGACGAGCGCTTTGGTGGCAAAGAAACGGTCCAACTCCTCTGGTGTCATCAGCGCGTGGAAGACAGCAGCGCGCGGCGCGTTGATCTCCACAGCTAGCTGCACGTCGCCATACATCTTGCCGGAAAAGTCGCAGCGCGCACCCACCACGCGCCGCTCGACCCAGCCGCGCAGGTTCTCCAGCGACAATTCCCAGAAATCGGTCATGCTGGCCTGCCCACGCTGGCGCGCAGGCACGCCCTCGTGGGTAATGCGCAGCCGTGTCGCCTGCTCCAGCGGCTCAAGGGTGATGGTTGCCGTCGTTGCCGCGCCATGCAGCGGCCAGGTAAACGCCAGCGTCCGATCAGCCTCCCAGGAAAGCAAACGATGGCGGCCCTGCTCGCGGGCGGGCGCTTCCGGCGTCAGAGCACCCCAGAAATCATAACGCCCCTCCGCCTGGGAGATGTCGGCGTGCTCGGCAAACCAGTGCGCCAGTTCGTCGGCGCGCGTCAGCGCCTGAAATATCTGCGGCGGCGCGGTGGCAATGGGCAGTTCCAGGTGAATCGTTTCGCTCATGATCTTCTCCTTTGTGGGCAATCAATGGTCACGACGATCAGGGGATGCCTCGGTGGGGGAAGCAGGCGCAGGATAGCAGGCCAGCAGCAGCCGGAATATCTGCCCTGCTTCCGGTTCGCCCTCCTGGCGGCCATACTTGCGGGCAAGCGCCTGGATGTTCTGCTGAAGATCGCGCATAAAGGCGCTGCGCTGCTGGGGGTCGCGCAGTTCAATCTGGGCTGTCAGCCCCACCGAAGGAACCTCCGCCGATGGGGTCTGCGCCAGGTGTCCGACCTCGGTCTGAAGCTGTTCGGCCAATCCCAGCAGAAAACTCAGGCTGGCCTGCTCCTGGCTGCGCCGAGCGCCAATTTGCCCCACCAGGCTCGGCGCGAGCCAATACGAGCGCGCCCTGGCCTGATAGAATCCCTCCAGAATGCCACGCACCCGCCGCTCGCTCACCTTTTCCACCAGGCCCGCCTGTTCCAGCGCCTTGACGTGGTAATAGATTTTCTGCGGCGTGTCCTCCAGCGCTTCAGCCAGTTCCAGGCACGAGCGCGGCTCGGCCAGACGCTTCAGAATTTCCAGCCGCCGCGGCTTGAGCAAGACAGCCGCCTGCTCGACCTCTTCGATATACAACATGTCCTGCATTGCGCCCTCCCACATTGTACAAACTAATTTTATTATACAAAATATTTTGTTGAATTACAAGAGGTTTCACCGCCATGTTGGCAAACCCATCAGCAGAGCGCTTGAGTTCCGGGCTGGTGGCCCACATTTTGCACATTTTGGCCTGTCTCACGAACAGGCTCCCTCGTAACGCCTGTATATATGTGCAAAGAGAGCAAGGAGGAGTTCATGTTATCCAAACTCACTGTCTGGAATGATCGTCGTCTCGTGCTTGCGCTCAGTCTGCTGTGCCTGGCGGTCGTCATACTGACCGGGTGTAATTCCAACAGCGCAGCCAAGAAAACGTCTACGCCCACACCCACAGCCACCACTCGTACTGCCGCTGCTGTCCCTACCGGATACAACATCTACAAAGGGACAACTTTCACCTTCACGTATCCCACCGGCTGGAACAAAGCGAACGCTGCTGAGGGAACTGGTGTCCAATACACCGGACCCAAAAATCAGGTGTTCACGGCGGCCAGCATGGGCAAAACCGCGAACACCGCGCAAACGTTCAACACCACCTTCTGCGGGCCGACGGCCTTCGGTGGGACAGCCAGCGCGCCCAAGGACGTGAAGATCAGCGGGGTCACCTGGGTGCAGACGCAGTGCACCGATCAAAAAGGCGGCAAGAGCGCTGTTGTCGATTCGACGGTCCACAACAAAAATCTCTATTACATCGTCTATGGTGCGCCTCTGGCGGACTTTCAGGCCGACAAGACCCAATACTTTACCACAATGGAAAAAAGCTTTACCTTCACCGCGTAAAACTTCAGCAGAACACAGATAATATCGGGATGGCAAGCCTTCAGACGATACACTGTCTGAAGGCTTGCTGTGCTCCTGCTCTTTTTCAGCCTTCAACCGCAAAAACCGTAACGTTTCGGTAACGATGACGTGACGGTTGGCCCGTTACAATAGAGAGGTAGAATGTTGTTGGAGGTCTGGTTGTTCATCGCCCAGACCCAAGGTGTCCCTGCCGATTCAGTTCCATCGTCTGGCGATGAACACAGGAGGAGCATCAGCCCATGAATCAGTATCCCGGTGGCCCAACCAACGAAGGCAGCAGCTACGGCGGAGCCTATCCTAACGCGGGCTGGACCGCACCACCAGCACCCCGGCAGAAAAGCAGCGCCAAAGCTCTCTTGATCGTGCTGGGCATCATCCTGGTGCTGGGTCTGGTTGGCGGGGGCGTAGCCTTCTATCTCCTCACACGCCCCAACCCGCTGATTACCGTTACCAGCAGCTATTCGGCTGACGCTGCCAACACGCCAGCCGGAGCCATCGGCACCAGCTTCCAGGTGACTGGCTCGCAGTTTTCGCAGAACTCGGCCATCACCTTCTTGCTCGATGGACAGCCGCTCGCAGATGCCCCGGCCACGCAAAGTGACGCGCACGGCGGCCTGAAGGCGACCCTGCCCGTCACCGATAAATGGTCGGTTGGCAACCATACCATCACGGCTCGCGATGCCAGCAACTACGCCACCAGGACCGGCGCGCTGGTGATCATTGTGAATCAGGGCGAAGCTGGCACGCCTGGCCCCAAGGGCGCGCCAACCAACAGCGCCACCTTCCAGCTTCAAGTGACCGTCCAAAGCCGGGACGCGACAACCGGCGCACAGCAAAGCCCACAGCAATCTACCCTGGCAATCACCGGCCCGGACGGCAAGGTCTGCGACCCCAAGAACGATACTGGGCAGCCCATCACGCAGACTGGCTCAGGCATCCGGGTCACCTATGTAACGACATGCAGCGGCACCTACAAAGGGGGCACAATCACCTATACCGAAACTCTCGTTCGAGAGAGTTTTCTTCTGACCAGTGATAACGTCACCTGCACGGCTACCAATGTACCGGTAAGCATCGAGCAGCTTGAGGGCAGTTTCACCGATGCCCATACGGCCAGCGGCAGCTACAAAGCTGATGCCGTCAATTTCTCGTGCAGCAATGGGCAAACCACGCAAGCTGACCCAGCAACCGGCACCTGGACGGGCACGCTCGCGGGCTAACGTATCATCTACGCTCCAAAGAGACCGGAGTCGGCAGGCTGCCTCCAGGTCTTGCGGGCAGTTCAGGCCAGAAAAAGCGCTTGCTTGACATCAAGGATTCGCTGATTTATGATAAGGAATCAGGGGGCAGGAACATCCTGCCAGGCGTTTGTGGAAGCGATGAGAGGAGCAGGGCATGAGCACTCAACAGCCACCATCTGGCGGCAACCAGAACACCATCAACGTGAGCGGCGGCAGCTTCAATGCGGATAACGTAGTGCAGGGGTCCGGTAATATTACGTATAACAATAAGTCAGTGTATGAAAACGGCAAGCCGACGATTGATGTTGATGAACTGAAAAAAACCTTGCTTGAGCTTCACAAAAGTCTGGAAGCGGCAGCGCTGCCCGAAGACGCCAAAATTGATGCCCAGGTTGCCGCCAGCCAGGCGCGCAAAGCCGTGGATCAGCAGGATGTGAAGACCGAGGCCCTCGTCGGTCACATCAAAGAAGCGGGCGATGCCCTTCAGAGCGCTGGAGCCACCATCGAGCGCGGGTCACAAGTCGCCGCTTCGGTACTGCGCATTGCCAGCATAGTGGGGCCACTGGTAGCCGGTGGCGCGAAGGTTGTCGCTAGCTGGTTTGGGTTGCCGTTGTTCTAAGCGGGGAAAGGCACGTATGAGCGATCAGCAAGCGCCTCCCCCTCACAATCAAAATGCTATCAATGTCAGTGGTGGGCAGCTTCAAGCCAAAATAGTGGCGCAGGGGAGCCACAATAAAAACATCAACGTCGATAAGATCGAGGTCAAAGTTGATGGCAATGATCTGCTGCCCCTCTTGGAAGAACTGCTGGCCTTTAAACATCAGTTCGAGCAGGCTGGCTTCAGAGCCGAGATTGCCGCGCCCGCGCTGCCCACCGCGCAGGTCACTTCTGTTGTGCGCGGCCTCGACGGCAAAGAGCGCCCGGCCCACCAGCCCGCCGATCCAGCGGCCTCGCTGCATGGCGTGCGGCTGGCGAACTTGCCGGTGCAGGCCGAACAGGTCGATCAGTTGGCGAAAAACGCGCCCGCACTCGACCAACTCTTCCGCAAAATCGACGTGATGGCCGGGCCAGACGCGCAGGCCGTACAGGAAATCGAGGTGCAGGGCCAGCGCGTCAAGCTCGTCGATCTGGCGCTCCAGCGGGGGAATCTGGCGCTGTGGCGTTTTCGCCGCGCCAACGCACGCCTGTTTGGGCAGCAAGCCACCGCGCTCTTCCTGGCGCAGACGGAATGGCCCGCGCCTCCGGAACTGCAAGCCTTCACCCAGCAGGCGCGCGCCAACCTTGACCTGCTGCGGGGCTTGCTGCTGGTGCAGTTCGTCGCGCCGCAGCGTCCCGACCTCATCATGCCGGTGCTGAACCAACTGGAACAGGGCCGCTGGCGTCAAGTCCTGGATGACTGGGCCACCAGAAAGGTCTTTGATGACGAAACGGTGCATGGCACGCGCATCCAGCTTGAGTCGCTTGGCGAGCCTTACCAGCCCGAAGAAGTGCGCGCTACCGCCCGCGAGGCCGATGCCAACTTTTCCGAAGCGCTCAAGCGCGACCCCACCAACACCGCCGCAATGGTCAACCTGGGCATCATCAAGGCTGAAAGCGCGCTCTTTTTCTACATCGAAACCGGCCAGGCTGACCGCGCCACTTTAGAGCAGGCGCAAAATCTCTTCCGCCAGGCGCGCGGCCTGCTGCAACAGCGCAGCGATCAGGCGAGCCGCGTCGCGCTGGGCAAATGCCTGCTCTACAAGGCAACCAGTCTGCCGCCTCCGGCAAGGCTGGAATCGGTCCAGTGGGCAGCGCTGCAAGCGCGCGTGCTGCGGGCCAGTTTGCCCCAGCACGCCCAGCGCACCATCAACTGGGATGTGGCGCAGCGCAACTTTGCGCGCCGCGACCCTGGCTTTTTCCAGACCGAACGCATCGAGCAGGCGCGCGACCTCTTTAGAGATGCCGGAGAAACCACGTTTGCTGAAGAGTGTGTCCACATGCTGCAAGGTATCGAGCAGGCCAGAACGATGCTGCCCCAGCAGATGCAGATGATGCAAGCCGCCGCGCCCATCGTCGGCACCTGGCAATATCAGGGGCAATCGATGCTTGCAAGAGCGAACGGCACGCTGGTCTTCGATGCCGAAGGCGTGACCCACTGGTTGGCGAACGCGCAGAGCATGATGGGCGCGCAGCGGGTCATTTGCCTGGGCAGCTATCAGGTGATGGGCAATATGATCGTCGTGCAGGGCCAGCGCTGGACGATGCCGATGCAGTTCGGTGCGCCCACCATGCCCATGCCATTCGTTGACCGCATCATGATTCAGCAAAACAATGGCGCTCAGCTTGTCCTGCTGTCCCAACAAGACGGGCTGCAATTGTTCTGTCAGCGCGTGTGAGCGGGCTGACAGAACAGTTACGCCAGCCCCTCACTTTGTGAAGACCAGCCAGGCATCGCCGGACGTGTTGTCGCGGGTGGCGCGCAAGTCCCAGCAGCCCACAACCGGCATCGTGAAGCCCGCGCCCCATTCATCGCCGGGGCGGTTCCAGTTGGAGCCACCATGCGCTTCCGGCCCCCAATCCGGCGCGACGCGCTGGCCCTGCGGCCCAATGGCAATCAGATGCAGATCACCTGTGCCCGTCATGCGCCAGACAATCTTCAGGTCCACGCCCACCTTTGTGTCGCCAAAGAGCAGCAGCCAGAGCGAACCGTTGGCCGATGTGCCATGCACCTCTGGCCCACCGATTGCCGAAGTCTGCTCAGACGAAGGGGGATGACAGCCTGGCGCACCAAGCGAACCAGGGGTTGTGGAAAGAGTTGGCTGGGTGGTCGCCAGAGTTGATGGCTGCGTGATCGCCACGGTTGCGCTGGCCTGGGTCGTCGGCGCCGGGCTGCCAGAACACCCCGCCAGCAGCAGCACCAACAACGCCAGCGCGAAAGCTATATGTTTCATAACAAGCTCTCTCCCCAAAATGCGAAGGAATACAGCATAGCAGTCATCATCTTTCATATCCTGATGACGCTTCAAGCTGCCGAACCATCACTGCAAGATAGCCGAAGCTGCCTGTTTTTACAAGCAGACAAATGTCCTAAGAACCTCCTGCGGCTTGACAAGCACAGGCCACCCGACTACAATCCGAGGTAAGCTATAGCGCGCGAGCACCTGATCCATGTCGGGGTACTGACCCATGCAGCTTCGCGCGAGCGCGCACCCCGACGCCTGGAAAGGATTGATAGTATGCAGGCAGGCGCAAACGCCCGCCAGAAATCCCGCAGCAAAGAGAAGGCCATGCAGGTCGCCAGCGCTGATGACACCTTGCGGGCCACGCAGGTGCTGGGCCGTAAGGTGATTGACAGCAGTAACGCGCTGATTCTTGGCTATGTGGATGAGATTTATTTCAGTTTCGAGACCCGCCAGATGGTCGCGCTGCGGGTCCGCGCCTATTTCAAGGCGCGGCTGCTGGCGCTGCTGAAGGGACACAAGAGCCAATGGGTCGTTCCCATGCAAATCGTCCATAAGATTGGCGCGTATGCCGTGGTCATTGACCGCGAGCAGGCTGGCATTCCCATTGACCCCGCCAGGCCCACCGAAACCGAAAAGAAATGGCGCTCCCAGCAAAAGCCGCCATCTGCTTCGGCCAACCTGCACGCGCTGGTTGGCCGAAAAGTCGTCAGCGACGATGGCGAACTGCTGGGCAAGCTCAACGATGTCTTGCTCAGCGACAATACCCCCCTGATGCGCGGCTTTGAAATCTCCACCAAGAACGGCGGCTTGATGCAACTGCTGGGCATAGGCGACCACACCCAGATGCTCAGCGCGCGAGCGCGCGCCGTGGGCGATGTGCTGCTGGTGCCCGCCCGCAGCCAACTGGTCCTTACCTCACCCTCCATGCCCGCCGTGCATATCGAGCCAGCGCCAGTGGATGCTTTGCCACCAGCGCAGGAGCCTGCCGAAAACACCACCCCTGAATGGCTCTGCTAAACGGCGCTGGCCCACAGCGGCATCGCTCCCAGGCGTGTCCACCGCTTGCGCCGCTCGTGTAATCCCTCCAGCGCGCCAGTTCAGGTCATTCCATCCCAGCATTCCAGCCAGCAAGCTCATGGATATGCTATAATCCCCCAGGAGAACACCCCGCATTTCAGGGAATCCTGGCTTGTTGGCTGGCAAGCGGTTGAGGAAAGGATAGAAGATGTCCGCAGAAAGCGCGAATGAGCCATATGGCTCGACTCTGGTATTGACCCTCGTTACCGGGCAAATGATCACGTTGAACACCACGCACACCCGCATTGGCAATCGCTGGCTTTCCGAAGAGGGCGGCATGGACACCCTAGAATGGCTGCTCAGTTCGGGAAATACCCAGCACAATGAGCCAGCGCCGGGCTGCATCGTCGAAGTGGACGATGCCGGACATCCCTTGCGCTTTTTTCCCGCGCACGCCATTGCAGTAGCGCGCATCGACCCCTACCCTCTGGCCGAGTGATCCCTCTCTCAACCGTTTCAGGCCAGAGGTTCCCAGGCTCTTGCTATTCCCTTGCGGGCATGGTATAGTTGTCCCAGAGCGCCGATAAGCCGGTTCTCATAGTACCTTCTCCAAATTGGCGCTGGTATTGTTCTACGCTGGCTGATAACCGCGTAACGGTACGTAGGCAAGGGCCGTCACAGGTCGATCCCCTGATTGCTCTCCTCCTTCGTCTCCCCGTGTGAGTTGATCGCCTGCAAGAGTTGTCGTTTTTTGCGCTTTGCTGCGCAGCGGTTCCGGGTTGGCCTGGGACCAGAAAGAGGTTCAAGTTTCATGTCTTCCGAGTACACTTCGGACACCACAGGCAGTGACCAGACATTGCAATGCCGCGATTGTGGTCAGGATTTCGTCTTCACCGCCGGGGAGCAGTCTTTTTATGCCAGTCGGGGATTCACACACCCTCCGACTCGCTGCCCAGATTGCCGCGCCGCCCGCAAGGCGCAAGATCGCGGCGGCAGCAGCTATGGCGGCCAGCGCGCCCCACGCGAGATGTTCACGGCCATCTGCGCAAGCTGCGGACGCGAGGCCCAGGTTCCGTTCCAGCCCCGCGATGACCGGCCTGTCTATTGCAGCGACTGCTATCAGCCACGCGCCAGCAGCGGCAGCCGCAGCGGTGGGCGCAGCAATGATCGCGGTGGCCGCCGCGAGCGCTGGTAGTTCTTAACTGAGGACGAGCAATCCAAAATCACCCCAGGCTTTTGTGAGCCTGGGGTGATTTTCATGGCTTTTCTTCCTACGCCTCTTGACGCAACCGCCAGGTTGCCTTAGAATGAGGGCGCCACCACGAGCCAACCAGGAGTGTCGCCATGTTGAGAGATGACTCTACCGAACCAATGGTCCAGCACAGCACTGCGCTCACCTTGCCGGGCGCGGCGCGCGCCGCACAGATCATGCAGGCACAGGTGGATGCCCAGGAAACCATGACCACGCTGGCCGACCAACTGCTGGTGTTGTTCGATGAGATTCCTACCGCCGGGCTGATTCGCCAGCAGCGCCGCGCTATGGGTCAGCATGTCCAGACCTACTTCCGGCTCGCTGACAGCGTTTGGGAGGCGCTGGCCGCCGATCAGCTTCACGAACTCACCAGCAACGCCGCCTATGCCATTGCCGCAGACGCGCTGGAGCAAAAACTCATCCAGATTCACGAAGAATGCCAGCAAGCCGACCACAACCCCAAAGCGCGCGGAGGCTGGCTCTGGCGACGACGCGCGCGCCACTATAGCCGCGCGCTGCTAGACTGGAAACGCTGCATGGATTCCGGCAGCAGCATGCTCCCCGACCCAACCGCCTGCGGGCGCGCGCTCTATCGGGCGCATGGCCGGGTGGGCCTGGCAGGACTGCATGGCTTCAATTATTTCCTGGTTATCAGCCTGCCAACGCTGGGCATTCTGACGAGCTTGCTGCTGGCGGCGCTCCTGGGCACCATGAACGTGCTGCTGCCCACCAACCTGCCCAAATCCCTGACGCCGACGATCCTCGCCGGGCTGAGCACCCTTTTCATTCTGTGGTTCAGCACGACAGGACCTTCCTCGCTCCCGCTCATCGTCGGCTACGCGGTGACACGACGGAGAAGCATCCTGTTCGCCCAAACGCTGCGCGCCAGCATCAGTGTCAGGCTCAGCCCTGGGCCGCTGCGCATCGCATTGCGCATCCTGCTGACGCTGCTGGGCACGCTGTGCCTGCTCGCCCTGCTGGGGATGCTGGCGGTGACCGCGTTCGTGGCTCAGAACTTTTTCTCAACGTCCCACACCGGCAGCACTCAGGACATTTCGGGCTATATGAACAGCCTCATCCTCACCAACCTGGGCCAGAGCTTCCAGCCAGACTCGGTCATCTTCACGCTGCTCTTTCCTGTCATTGGCCTGCTGCTCGTCATCCTCTTTTTCCTGCCCTTCACCCTCAGCGTTCAGGCCGGGCTGGTACGCGCGCTGATTGCCCACCCCACCCACTCACCAGAAGCGCGGCGCTACGCCCTGCAACCAGCGCTGGAACTGCTCTCGTTTCACAGCATCATCCTGCTGTTTATCGCCATTCTGGCAAACAGCATCGCCAACCTTGGCACAGATTCGCTCTTGCCTGATGGGTGGCCTCTGGTCAGTCAACGGCTGCTCGTTTATGTGGCCGCGCTGATTGCGCCCTATGTGCTGCTGGTGGACCTGCCCTTCCGCGAAGGCATGGCGCGCTGGCGCAGCGCGCGATTGCATGATCTGGCGCTGCGGCGCAGCGAGATTGCCCAACGCCTCAGCCGCTCGCAGCCCCAGGCCACCGATCAAACCGATCTGCGCACCTTTCAAGACTACATCACCTGGCAGTATTATTACACCCAGGAAGGCGAAGTGAAGGATGCCTCTGCCGCGCCTTTTTCCATACAGCGGCGCGTGCTCTGGCTGGTTCTAGCAATCATCGGCGGCATCGCGCTCGACCAGATCAACCAGTTACTGCACAGCCTGGTGTAGCTCACGCCAGCGCTCGCTCCAGCAGAGGGACCAGTACGTCGTCGCGGCGGGCACGTATGTCCGCCGCAATCGATTCGACAGCCACAATGCGAATGCGGCGCTGATGCTGCTCGTATTTGGAGAGATCAGCAGGAAGCTGGCCGGTGGCCTCAACCCAGGTCATCAGGGGCTGCATCCCCAGCGGCGGCTGGGCGGCGCTCACCCAGACCTCCATCTCCCACTTTTCCGGCTTGGGAATATCGACCAGCACATCATGCGGCGCTACCGGACGCGCCAGGCTCTCGGCCAATCCGGCGGCCAGCGCCATCTCCACCCGACGGCGTCTGCCCTGGTCCCAGAAGAGCGCGTCCAACCGGTTGAAGAGGCTTCCGGCGCGCATACTCACTTCCAGCACGCTCTTATAGGGGCGACGCAGCCGCAGCGCCTCCACCAGCGCCCGCGTGCTGGCAGGCATCTGGCTTCCCGAAAGCCTCGCCAGCAGCGAATGATCATCGTGGCCGGGCAGGTCGGTGGGCTGAAGCTGCCCTTCCACCAGCGCATCTTGCACAGCGCGCAGCAGCATTGCCATCATCGCGCGGTTAGTGTGATGCCAGTAGACGTTATCAAACATTTCCTGGCGCGCGTGCAGCAGCGAATTGAGCGCGCTGATGCCCTTATAGGTCACCACCAGCCGGGACTGCCCGTGGACATCGGCCACGCGCAACGCCCCCAGCAAACGGCTGACATCCACGCCGCCATAGGGCACATTGCAAGCGCGCGCATCGCGCGGCAAATAATCCAGCTTGTCCACATCCAGCGCGCCGCTCAGCAGCCGCACCAACAATGCGTCGCTGCCAGGAAGCGTCGCCCCACGCGGCGGGTCGATCAGATCGGCCACGCGGCCCGGCGAAACACCGCAGTCGCGCTCCAGCGCGTCAGCGATGGGGCTGCGCTCGATGATGCTGCGCCCTACTTTCTCGTGGGAAACAATCGGGTGGCCCAGTTCTTCAATCGCGTGCGAGAACGGATAATGGCCGATGTCGTGCAGCAGCGCGGCGGCCAAAATGACACGCAAGTCAGTTAGGTTCACGCCCGCCAGACCGCCATCTTGCCCACGCGCCAGCAGCGAGCGCAGCGCCCGCAGCGCCAGATAATAGACGCCCAGGCTGTGCTCATAGCGGGTATGGGTCGCGCCAGGCCAGATGCGATAGACAAAGCCTAGCTGTTTCACATCCTGAAGGCGCAGAAACGGCGCTGAGCCAATCAGCGCGCGCTCCGCAGCACCCAAGGGAATGCGATCATAGAGACTGTCGCGGATGACCGTCACTGGCTGCTCATCGGGCAGCGCCGTAACGCCCTCCGAAAACGGCAGCGTGGCAGCCGCTTCGGCACGCGCGCCCGCCTTGCCGTTCTCTTTCGCTCCATTACTGGCTCTGGCCCGACTGCGTTTCTGAGCGGGGTGTTCGGTTGGGGTAGCAGATACATCTTCTTGATTGCTCATCAACAAGCATCGTACAACACAGATACAGCGCTGTCCAGGGCCAGATGCCCTTTCGCCCCATGGTATAATCGCAGCAGAGCAGCGGCTGAGAGCGCTGCTCTGCAATCCAAAGACGCGGAGCAGTATTCGTGGAGAGCCTGGCTGGCAAAACACTGGGACACTATCGCCTGGAGCGCCTGCTAGCAAACAGCAGCAGAACCGCAACCTATCAGGCGCGCGATGAACGCCTGGAACGTCCTGTAGCAGTCAAGGTCTCTGCGCTGCCGGGCGCGGCAGAGCGCTTTCGCGCCGTGGCGCGCCTCACTGGCTCGCTCGATCATCCGAACATCCTGCCCGCCTACGATTTTGGCGAACAAGAGGACATCACCTATCTGGTCAGGCACTATGCCGCTGGCGGGTCGCTGGAAGATCGGCTGCGCGCTGCCAACGGCAAAAACGCCCTGCCACTGGAAGAGATTGCATTCTATCTCGATCAGACCGCCGCAGCGCTGGACTACGCACACACCAGAGGCATCGTGCATGGCAACCTCAAGCCCGCCAACCTCCTGCTGCGCGAGCGCTGGCTGATGCTGGGAGATTTCGGGAACGTTCAGAGTGCGAGAAAAACCGGCCAGGCTGCCGCCAACGGTATTTCTGCCTATACTGCGCCTGAACAACGCAATGGCGCGCCCATCGGGCCACCTGCGGATATGTACGCTCTTGGCGTTACCTTCTATCGGCTCCTCTGGGGCAGCATCCCCGGCAGCAACGCGGCCCGCGAAGCCAGACCGCTAGCAGGTCTGGCCTCACACGCGACACAGGCGCTTGAGGCGCTGCTGCGCCAGGCGCTCGCGGCGAAGCCTGATGATCGCCCGCAAACCGCTGGAGCGTTGGCGGCTGAGTTCCGCACCATCATCGCCGTTCCAGGCGAGCAGGGCACGCTGACAGATGTTCCCCTGATCTGTCCCACCTGCGGCTTCCTGAACAAACCGCAGGCCCGGTTCTGCCGCAACGATGGCACGCGGCTGCCGATCATCTGTCCCCGCTGTGGCGCGGAAAATCGCTCCGACGCCAAGTTCTGCCAGAGCGATGGCACCGAACTCGTGCGCATCTGCCCCACCTGCGGCGCGGTTAATCCTCGGCAGGCGAGCGTCTGCCAGAACGATCAGACACTGCTGGCGCGCATCTGCCCGGCCTGTGGCTTTGAGAACGCGCTGCGAGCGCGCTTTTGCCAGCGCGACGGCGCACAGTTGGCATAAAAAAGCAGGCCCAGGAGCACCCCATAAGGGGGACTCAACTGGGCCTGCAACCGAGAGCGCGGCCGCGCTTCAGTGTGAAAAACTGAACTTCTGCATAAGCGCTGTGACACACGGTTAAGAACCGTTAATTGACTCAATTCTGCTGACCTGACGAAGAGAAGGGTAGCTAAGCCGTTCGATCATTAGTACTGGTTAGCTCAACACCTTACGGTGCTTACACCTCCAGCCTATTACCAGGTAGTCTGCCTGGGATCTTATCTCATAAAGAGAGAGAAGGCTCATCTTGGGATCGGCTTCGCGCTTAGATGCTTTCAGCGCTTATCCTTTCTGGACATAGCTATCCAGCTGCGATCTTGGCAGATCGACTGGCACACCAGCGGTCCAGCCACTTCGGTCCTCTCGTACTGAAAGTGACTTCCCTCAACCTTCTTGCGCCCGTGACGGATAGAGACCGAACTGTCTCGCGACGTTCTGAACCCAGCTCGCGTGCCGCTTTAATGGGCGAACAGCCCAACCCTTGGGACCTACTCCAGCCCCAGGATGCGACGAGCCGACATCGAGGTGCCAAACCTTGCCGTCGATGTGAACTCTTGGGCAAGATAAGCCTGTTATCCCCGGGGTAGCTTTTGTCCGTTGATTTAGGGCCCTTCCACGCGGGGCCCGTAGGTCACTACGTCCGACTTTCGTCCCTGCTCGACCTGTCCGTCTCGCAGTCAAGCCTGCTTGTGCCCTTGCACTCTATACGGGTGGTGTCCATTCACCCTGAGCAGACCTTTGAGCGCCTCCGTTACCTTTTAGGAGGCGACCGCCCCAGTCAAACTACCCGCCTGGCCCTGTGTGCCCCCCCGATCAGGGCAGGGCATTAGAAGCAAAACTGTGCAAAAGTGGTATTTCACCGTTGGCTAACCATCCCCCACGAGGAATGGATCCGAGCCTCCCACCTATCCTACGTAGACATAGCCTCGCTTCAAGGCCAAGGTGTAGTAAAGCTCCACGGGGTCTTTTTGTCCTGTCACGGGTAACCCGCATCTTCACGGGTATTTCAATTTCGCCGAGCCCTCCGTCGAGACAGTGCTCAAGTCGTTACTCCCTTCGTGCGGGTCGGAACTTACCCGACAAGGAATTTCGCTCGTTTTGTTACTTCTCCGAATCTCGGAGCGCCTCGAACATTTCTGTCGAGGTCTGCATGTCGCCATGCAGTTCGGACTATCTCTTCTCCGCATTTCCGCAGAGTCTGGCGTGTAGTCTCTGAGGATTCTCTCAACTCTCGTTGAGAGCCTTTCCTGCTGATTATCTGCACCCAACACATTGTCACTGTTTTTGCAGTAGCGTGGGATACTCAGACGTTCCAGCAAATAGCCAGATTTTACTAAGGCAGCGCACATTCCACCTTAGGACCGTTCATCATTGTTGCTCATCGCTGAAAGCGATGGGTGCGAACATTTCTGTCGCACTCTGCACGTCACCGTGCAGGTCGGACTATATCATCCGTCGGCTCTTCGCCGGACGGTCTGGCGTGTAGTCTCTGAGGATTCTCGAATACGGACAAGATATACTCATCCGAGTAGCGGCGTTTTCCGCCATCATTCATCTCGCGGCGAATCCGAAGAATTTCTTCAATTCCCTCGCGGGTGAGATGGCGTCCCTGCTTCATAAGCAGCGCCAGTTGGGTGAATTTGGCGAAATCGCGTTTCTTCTTTGCAGAAAGGAAGTGAAATCGTTCAAAGAACGGAATCACATTTTCGAGGATTGGGGTGAGATTGTTCACCTCATAGTACCAAACCCCGTCCTGCCTTTGTCGCATCGTTCCACATTCCAGGTGCTTTTTTACGAGCGCCAGAATGACGGCATCCCGCTGCGAGATATTGAAGCAAAGCGACACTTTCCACGGATTCGAGTAATCTACCCGTGGCCGGAAGCTCACATTGAAGCTTCCTTCACCATCGGTGAAGCCAGCTAAATACCAGCCAATCTCCGATGGCACGTTCGCCACATTCAGCACGGTTCGAGCCTTTCCTGCTGATTGCCTGTCCTCTACAGATTTTCACTGCCGCCATCTTCGATGAAGAAAATCATCTAGCGACGAGTACCGTAGACTCAACCAGGGGTTCCAGCATATAGCCAGATTTATTAACGTAACTACAACGGTTATCTCATAGTTACGGCCGCCGTTCACCGGTGCTTCAGTTCAAGGCTACGAACACCTCTCCCTTTAACATTCCGGCACTGGGCAGGAGTCAGCCCCCATATATCGGCTTTCGCCTTTGCGGAGACCTGTGTTTTTGTTAAACAGTCGCTTGAGCCTGCTCCCTGCGACCCCCTCGCGCCACACTGAAGCCAAGAATTACCCGAAAGTAAGACTGGAACAGTGGACCCTACTAGGGCACCCCTTCTTCCGAAGTTACGGGGTTAATTTGCCGAGTTCCTTAACGGAGGATCGCTCGCACACCTTGAGGTACTTACCCCTACCTACCAGTGTCGGTTTGCGGTACGGGCGGCACAGAGCCTAGGCTTAGAGGCTTTTCTTGGCGGTGTGGGAGTTAGACGACTACCGTCCAGTCATCCTGGACTCGTGTGTTCCCTCGGTCTTCATGGGGTCCGGATTTACCTAAACCCCAACCTACAGAACCCAACCGACCCTGTCCATTCGGTCGGATCGCTTACCCTGCCGCGTCCCCCCATCGCACTACTCAGTGCCGGTGCAGGAATATCCAACCTGCTATCCATCGCCTACACCTGTTATGGTCTCGGCTTAGGCCCCGACTAACCCTGGGACGACTGACGTGGCCCAGGAACCCTGAGGTTTCCGGTGTGGATGGTTTTCACATCCATTGACGCTACTCATTCCGGCATTCGCACTTCTCTTCGCTCCAGCAGTCTTCACAGTCTGCCTTCTCAGCTAATCAAGAACGCTCCCCTACAGCGCAATATCCTTGTCCCATCGTTGCCACCCGGAGGTGGTTAGAGGATAGGGGGAGTATCGCACCCGCAGCTTCGGTACTATGCTTGAGCCCCGATACGTTGTCAGCGCAGCGTTACTCGACCAGTGAGCTATTACGCACTCTTTAAATGGTGGCTGCTTCTAAGCCAACATCCTGGTTGTCTACGCGACACCACAACCTTTACCACTTAGCATAGATTTAGGGACCTTAGCTGGCGATCTGGGTTGTTTCCCTCTCGGCAATGAAGGTTAGCCCCCACTGCCTCACTCGTGGAGCAAAATCACAACGGCATTTGCGGTTTGGTTGGGTTTGGTAACCAGCACTTGGCCCCTAGCCCATTCAGAGCCCTACCTCCGTTGGACGACCCCCACGGCTGCACCTAAATGCATTTCGGGGAGAACCAGCTATCTCTGGGTTCGATTGGAATTTCTCCCCTACCCACAGCTCATCCCCCAGTTTTGCAACACTGGTGGGTTCGGGCCTCGACGAGGTCTTACCCTCGCTTCACCCTGGCCATGGGTAGCTCACCCAGTTTCGGGTCTAATCTGTGCAACTCATCGCCCTATTAAAACTCGCTTTCGCTGCGGCTCCAGTACTTTACCGTACCTTAACCTGGCTGCACAGATTAACTCGCCGGATCATTCTTCAATAGGCACGCCATTAGCCGCAGATACTTCCGAGGAAGCATCTAACATGCCTCTGACTGCTTGCGGGTACATGGTTTCAGGGTCTCTTTCATCGCCCTCCTGGGCTGCTTTTCACCTTTCCCTCACGGTACTTGTTCACTATCGGTCGCCAAGAGTATTGAGCCTTGGAGGGTGGTCCCCCCTGCTTCCCACAAGATTTCTCGTGTCCCGTGGTACTCAGGCTTCCAGCGGGAGTCCGCGTGTTTTCGTCTACCGGGCTATCACCGTCTGCGGCGGACCTTTCCAGAAGTCCTTCGACTAACACTTGGATTTCTTACTCCCATATGCTGGGCCTACAACCCCGAACAGGCCGAAGCCCGTTCGGTTTGGGCTCTTCCCCGTTCGCTCGCCACTACTTAGGGAATCTCGGTTGATTTCTTTTCCTCGGGGTACTTAGATGTTTCAGTTCCCCCGGTGCCCCCCGTCTCACCTATGGATTCAGTGAGCGGTACTCAGATATTGTCTGAGTGGGTTGCCCCATTCGGATTCGAACGGATCAAAGCTCGCATGCAGCTCCCCGTTCACGTTTCGCCGGTCTCCGCGTCCTTCATCGGCTCTTGGCGCCAAGGCATCCACCATGCACCCTGCGTAGCTTAGCTGCCCTCCGTCAGGTCAGCAAAATTGAACCAATTACGCAGTTAGCAAATTATCATACCCGCATCACGTGTTTCTCACACTCTGTGATGCTGATGACCCGTGCGTCACAATTTGCGCTTATGCAGTTGTTCAGGTGCTTCCCCGCGCTTCCTCCCAGCTTTTCGCCAGGCGGCGGGCGTCGCATGCTCCCCGGATGTGACTCCGGTGCCCTCGTTTGTGCGGTTCTGGAAAAACCACCCTCTCGAAGGGCGCCCTGTTATTATCACATACTTTTGGGGGCTTGTCAAGGGTTTTGGGACCAGTTTGGAAAAATCTCTTGAAGTTCGCTCGAACTCCTCCAGCTTCCCATCCATTCCCTCTTCCCCTGCGTTTGTACTCAGGATTTGCATCTTTCGTACCGACGCAAGAGAGAATATATCATACCCATCAACAGCCTGTCAAGGGTTTCTGCGCGAATTTAAAAAATTGCCTTTCCGCTCATAAAAAGAGCCTGGCAAAAGGCGATCAACTGGAGCCTGCGCAGGCCGCTGCCCCGGCCAGCAGCGGCGAGAAGACTGGTAGGAAAATAGTACCGGGTCGCTTCGGATAAAACCCGGTGGCAACAGCAATGAACCGCGCCTGTGATACTACTCCTCGCCTGATGTCGCCTCTTGCGCGCTGTGTTACTCTAATATCGTTAACTCGTCTTGCACAACGAAGACGGTTGGCAACAGGTTGCTGTTGTCGGTGAGTAGCTCTCATTGGTTGGCGTCCCCAACTGATGACAGTGTTCAGGAAACAGGTTGGGCTTCTCTATGCGATATTTTTTCTGGGCAGCTTTTGCCGTATTTCTGGCGGCCTCCATTCCCCACGTGGCCTATTTCTTTAATTCATTTGAACCAGATAGCTCGTGGTCCTGGGCTGTCAGCTACTCCATCGCCATCAGCATCGACGTTACCATCTATCTGCTGAGCTGGACAGCCTTTCAGCGCTATCGCCGCTATCGCAGTTGGCGTGCTGTCTGGCAGCACTGGCTGTTGATTCTGCTGTGTACACTCTTCTCCTGGGCGATGAACTGGGCCTATTCCAAGCAGTTCCACAGCCCCACGGCGCTCAGCGTCGCCGAGCAATATGCCCCCTGGCTCAGCAACATTTTCCCGTTCCTGGCCTCATCCTTCCCGCTGCTGGGCATCGTCTACACCATGATGGCCGAAACCATCACCGACGCCGACCAGCAAGAGCATATGGAAAAGCTCCAGCGCCAGCTTGCCACCGTCGCCGAAGTCAACCGCAGCCGCCTGACCATCGGCCCGGCTGGCAGCACCGGCCCGCTGCCCTCCGTGGCGGCTCCCGTTCGCCCGGCAATTGCCAGCCCCAGCAGCCGCTCTTCCTCCACTGCCGACGCTGCTGATCTCCTGGCCGGATTCGATGTCGAAGATGATCTGGTCAGTAACGGCCACAGCAACACCGGCCCCATCAGTGGCCCGGTGCTGGCAATCGGCAGCGCCGTCGTCTCCTCTTCGGGCGACAGCGGCCCCATCCGCGCCGACGTGGACGGCGCTGATAAGCTGCAACTGACCATTGAAGCGCTGACCGCCAATCCCAACATCACTGATGATGTGCTGGCCGAATACCTCTCGCTCAAAAAGCCCGCCAGCGCGCGCTACTGGCGGCTCAAGGCCATGGAAGTGCTCACCAGCACCTCCGCCGGAGCCACCAGCCAGACCGCCGCCATGAATGGTCGACGCTACGACAGCGGCAGCGTGCGCTCCAGCCGCTCGCGCCGCAACCAGTAGCGTCAGCAGCTAACGCGCAGAGAGAGCAGAGGAGGGCCGCCGTAAGCTTACGGCGGCCCTCCTCTGCTCTCTCTGCCTTACTCAGCCTGACGGCCAGCGGTTTCCTCTGAATCTGCCAGGGGAGGCCCATTTTCGGCATCCATCCACGCGCGCAGGCGTTCGTATCCTGCTGGCCCGGCCTGCTGCTCCCACCAACCCGGCTGGCCCGCTTGCATTGCCGCCCCCATCTCCACCAGCCAGCGCCCATACGCGGTTGCGTGGCGGAACAAGAGCCAGGCAACGCGCGGGTTCACCTGCCACCAGCGATGCGCAGCCGCCTGCCGCCCGTACCAGGGATGGGCTTCGTACACGCCATAGGTGAGCAGGCGAAACCGCAGCAGACGCCAGCGCCAGGCGCGCGCAATATTGAGCGCCAAGAGGTGCAGGATAGCCCATTGCATTCTGATTGTTCGCAGCATCTCGCTCAGGCTTTCCAGGTTACTGATGACGGCGCGCAGGACACGCCATCTCCGGCCAGTATAGCACAAGACAGCAGCGGCTCTCTCGCGATATGGTGAGAGCCGCTGCTGTCTGCAAGCACATGGGCCGTGCGAACACATTCTGCCGCGCGGCGCGAGGAATGCTTACGCCACTACCTTTACGGTCGTGCCATTGGGCGCCCAGTAATAGAGCCAGATGATCGCCTTCAGCGGCGCGGTAATGCAGCCGTGGGTGCCATACATCCAGCCACCACAGGAGTCATGATGCCAGCCAGTCGTGCCAGGGCCATAGCTGCAACGCCAGTACGAGTCGTGGATAAAGTAGCCACCCGAATGCCAGCCCATTGCATAGTTGATAAAAGTCGGTGGATACCAGTAGGGGCTGCCTGGAGGCCAGGGAGAATAAAACGTCGTTGGGTGCAGGTGGTTGAAGATATGCCATGTTCCCAGCGGCGTGACCAGCCCAGGTCGGGCCGTCGTCACTGGCGTGTTATAGAGTTCCTTCCCATCCTGATAGGCCCACAGCCATTCCTTAGAAATCGAAACCAGAATCAGCTTGCCTTTGCTGCTGGTCGGTGGTGGATTGCCACCGCCACCGCTGGAGGGACCTTGCACCAGCGCCGAATAGATATAGCGGGGGCTGGCGCTCGTGGGGGTAATACGATCCCACAGATTGCCTGCCCAAACGGTATCGCCCTTCACCTGGGCATAGACCGTGACGGAAGTGCCCGGGCTATCAACGGTATAGATATGCGCATGAAGAGTTGGGCCGCTGCGAACGTTCGCAGAGTCTGTCACCGTCCCATGGAACGGGAAAGAGGTCAGCGGCTGAGCCTGGGTTTGCGGCTGGGTCTGGCTTTGAGGAGAGGCCGCAGCCACTGGCGTGATTGTCGCAAACAACGCCAGAGAGAGCGCGGCTAACCCCGTCACCAGCCACTGCTTAAGCTTGCGCTCCATAGAAATTCCCCCATCACATTTTTTACATACATTAGGAATGAGACATACAGGCGTGAAACAGACAGCCCTCTTTGCCTGGAAGAGCGCTGCGCGGTCCCGGCTAGACCAGCATCACCTCCTTGGCGGGCGCGACAACCTCGGGGCATGAACGCGCCTGGCCGGTGTTTTCGGTGAGGAAGGAAGCATGTGACTTCTCAGAGCCATGACAAGCCACCTGATTGAGTCAAGTATAGCAGAGTTTATATCAACCGTCCAGCCCCATGGGCTGGTTGAGACACGTCTCGCGCAGTTATGTCTTCTTGTTAACAGCGAGAGAAACCCGCCCCACGCTCGGTTTGCCAGGAGCCAGCAGGCGAGCCAATGGCCCGTGCAGCGCAAAAGAGGATGCCGCCGAAAGTACTATCGAAAGTACTATTCCGGCGGCATCCTCGCGTTTTTGCAGCCCGATTGCGGTTAAAGGAAGAGATTGGGCAGGAAGATATGGGCGACGGTTGGGATCGACGGCCCCAGAATCACGACAAACATCGGCGGGAAGATCAAGAAGGCCATAGGAAAAAGCATCTTGATCGGCGCCTGATGCGCCAGCACCTCAGCGCGCTGGCGGCGGCGGACGCGCATCTCGTTTGATTGCACGTGCAAGACGCTGGTGATACTTGCGCCAAGCTGCTCCGCCTGAATGATGGCGGTGACAAAAATGCCCAATTCTTGAATGCCGGAGCGCTCGGCCAGCGCCCGCAAAGCTTCGCGCCGGGGCACGCCGATGCGCATTTCTGCAATCACCCGTCCGAACTCATAGGCAAGATCGTTTTGCGTCTTTTCCACCAGACGCCCCAGCGCCGCGTCAAAGCCCAGGCCAGCCTCGACGCTGATGGAGAGCAAGTCAATGGCATCGGGCAGCGCGCGCAAGAGATTGTGGCGACGCTGGCGCACTTTCCCGCCCAGCCAGAAGTCGGGCAACAGAAAGCCGATCGTTCCCAGGATGATGACCAGCACCACCCCAAAGAGGATGCCAGTGTTCCCAAAAAAGCCGATCACGACTCCCAGCGCCGCCAGCACCGCAGCAACCAGCCCCTTGATGCCCATAAAATCGGCAACCGTCAGGTTATTTGGATTGCCGCCATGCAGCAGGCGCTTCTGGGTATTCTCCATCACGTTGGCGGGCGTATTCCGCGCAACCAGCCGCGAAAGCTGCTGCAAGAGGGGCCGAAAGAAGCGCTCGGAAATCGGCTGCTCAAACTCCAATTCTTCCAGCGAGCGCGGGCGCGGGGCAAACTCGCGTAAACGCTGCTCCATGGGCCTGGGTTTGCTGTTTCCCACCACCCCGAACACCACCAGCAGCACCCCAAAGAAGGCGAGAAACATCGCCAGAATAGGCAACAGGGGATTCAGCATGCTCTGGCTCCCTCGTCTTATTGAGGCTTAGACCTCAATATTCACAATCCTCATAATGATAAAGAATCCGGCCAGAATCATCGAGATGCTGGTTCCAACCAGACAGAGGCCGCACCAATGCGTCTCTGTAAAGAGCCGCGTCATATAATTTGGGTTGATGGCAAAGAGCACCAGCGCCAGCGCAATTGGCATCGCCGCGATGATATAGCCAGAATATTGCTGCTGAGAGGTCAGCACCCGAATCTCGCCCTTCAGCTTCACGCGCTCGCGGATAGTTGTCGAGATCGTATCCAAAATCTCCGCCAGATTGCCGCCAACCTCGCGCTGCACATTGATGGCCGTGACCATCAACTCCAGATCATCGGATTGAATGCGGCGCACCAGATTCGCCAGCGCCTCTTCCGGCGCAAGGCCCAGCCCGACTTCGCGCACCACGCGCTCGAACTCCGTTGACATCGGCGCTCGCGACTCCCGCGAGACGAGTTCCATTGCCTGAAGCAAGCTATAGCCAGAGCGCAACGAGTTTGCCAGCAGGGTGATCGTATCGGCAAGTTGTGCATTGAAATCGCGCAGGCGGTTCGAGCGCCGCTGACTGACGATCAGCCGGGGCACAGCAATTGCCGCGCACACCAGCGCCAGACCGATCACCACGTTTCTGGTCACCATGCCCAAAAGAATGCTCAGGCAGACCAGTACGGCCACTGCCACCAGATATTCGCCAACCGTAATCTTCAAATCGGCGCGAGCAAGATCACGCGCCAACCGCTGCGCAAACGTCTGGCGGCTCACCGCGCGGTCCACCATCCCGGCTATTTGCAGCCCGCTGCCCCCATTTTGCTTGGGCAAAACGGTCGGGGCATTGCGCGCGCCAAAGGCCGCCAACCGATTGCTGATCGAAGACTCGCGGCGAACAGCCATCCGGCGCAGCCCGGCGAAAATCATCAGAATGCTCACCACCGTCAGCCCGACCAGTCCAGGGACGATCAATTGCTGCATGGCATCATACTCCTTCGCGAACGGGCCACAGCGCCCTCACCACATATTGCCGTAGCCAAAGATGGAGGGCGGCAGGTGAATGCCAGCAACCTCGAATGTTTCCATAAAGCGCGGGCGAATCCCCGTAGGGCGCAGGCGTCCCTGGATGCGGCCATTTTCCACACCGGTCTGCTCGAACACGAAAATATCCTGCATCACCACCACATCGCCTTCCATGCCCTGCACTTCCGCAATATTGACGACCTTACGGCTGCCGTCTTTCATACGCGATTCATGCACAATTAGCTGCACCGCCTTGGAGATTTGCTCGCGAATCGCCCGGTGGGGCAGGTCCATTCCGGCCATCAGCACCATCGTCTCCAGACGGGCCAGCGTATCACGCGGGCTGTTACTATGCAGCGTCGTCAGCGAGCCATCGTGGCCGGTGTTCATCGCCTGGAGCATATCCAGCGCCTCGCCGCCGCGCACCTCACCGACGATAATGCGATCTGGCCGCATGCGCAGAGCGTTGCCCACCAGTTCACGAATCGTGATACGCCCCTTGCCTTCGATGTTGGCCGGGCGGCTTTCCAGGGTCACCACATGTTCCTGGCGAAGCTGCAATTCGGCGGCGTCCTCAATCGTCACGATGCGTTCGTCGTTGGGGATGAAGCTGGAAAGCACATTCAAAAACGTCGTTTTGCCCGAGCCGGTGCCGCCGGAAACCACCATATTCAGCCGCACCTGCACGCAGGCGCGCAGAAACTCCACCATATCCTGCGTCAGCGACCCAAAGCGCACCAGGTCATTTTCAGTAAAGGGCGTTTTCGAGAACTTTCGGATGGTCAGCACCGGCCCGATCAACGAGAGCGGCGGAATAATCGCGTTCACGCGCGAGCCATCCGAAAGGCGCGCATCGACCATGGGCGAGCTTTCATCACAGCGCCGCCCCAGCGGGGAAATGATGCGATCAATCACGCGCATCACGTGGTCGTCGTCTTTGAAATGAATATCGGTTCTATAGAGCCTGCCGCCTTGCTCGACATAGACCTGCTTCGGCCCATTGACCATAATTTCTGTCACGGATTCATCATTGAGCAGCGGCTCGATTGGCCCCAGGCCCAGAATCTCGGCGGCAATCGCCTCGAACAGACGCATCCGATCAACGCGCGTCAGCACAATGCCCTGTTGGTCGAGGATCAGGGTAAACAGTTCTTCAATGGTGCGGCGCACCTGGGCCGTCTGGCTGAGATCGATCTTCGGGTCCAGTTCGGCAATCAACATATTCTGGACCTTGGTCTTCAGATCGTAAAAGCTGTTCTCGCGCGAAACGGCCACATTGGGATTGCCCGCGCTGAGGGCGGAGCGCGCCTGCGGTGGCAATTCAGGCAAGCCATAGCCGCCCGGCGCGGGTGGCGCTCCGCCGCCAAGCGGGTTACTATCGATGCCGTTCGAGCCTGGCCGCCCTCCGTTCGTCGAGGGAGCATCACCAAACCGTTTTAACAGCGCCATACGCTCACCCTTCTTCGTCTACTGAATACAGCTTGCTCGTCAGTATGCCATCCATATGACAACCCGTTTGGGAGAGAAACACTTATCTGAATAAGCCGCCGCGTTTTGCCTTCTTGGCCGGGCCAGCGGCAGCCCCTCGTTCCTCCTCGGCAGCGTTCAGCACCAGGTGCTTTGCCAGCGCGTTGAACTGTTTGGTGATAACATGATTCCTCTGATAGAGGACAAAGGGAATGCCACGGTTGACCGCGTTCACCATCAACTGATTCTCTTCAGGAAAGAGCGCCGCCACCTTATGGCGCAGTTGGCTTTCAAGCTGCTGTGGCTTGATGCCATAATACGATTGCACCCGATTGCAGACCAGCACGATTTTCTTCTCGGGGAACCCCAGGCGTCCGGCCACCTCGAAGAAGCGCGTGACCTTATTCAACGAGGTCAGTTCCAGCGTCGTCACCAGCACCACTTGATCGGCCATCTCCAGAATCATCAGATTGGCTTCGGAGTAGCTGGCCGACATATCCACCACCAGAAAATCGAAGTTCTCGCGCAGGTCCACCATAATGCGCTTCATCTCATCTTCAGTGAAGCGCTCCGCCGACTCCGCGTGCAGGGGCGCGCGCAGAATCATCAGCCCGCTGTCATGCACCGCCATGGAATGATGGATGATTTCCGCGTCCAGGCTGACCGCCTCGCGCAGATCGTCGATGCTGGCGGATGTATTCATATTCAATAAGACATGGATATCGCCCGCTTGCAGGTCGGCGTCGACCAACGCGACACGCTCCTGCGTCACCTGGCGCAGCATCATCGCCAGATTCAACGCGACCACGCTGCGGCCCACGCCGCCTTTGCCGCTGAAGACGGCAATCACATGCTGGCGGGTGCGCGTGGAAGACATCGGGGAGGCATAAGGCGGAGGGGGATAGTCAGGCGCGCGCCCCCGGTTATGGCCGTTGCCGTTGGCCTGGCCTGGCCCCGTTTCCGGGCCGACAGGATGCAGCACCTGTATCTGCGCGGCGCTGCGCAAGGTATCGACGAGTTGATCGCTGGTAAATGGCTTGGTCAGATAGCCTCTGGCCCCAACCTGCATCGCTCGCTGAAAATACTCTGGCTCCGCCTGCACCGACATCATCACCACGCGCGTGGGCACCTGCTGCAAGATGACCTGCGCGGCGCGCAGGCCATCCATATCAGGCATATTGATGTCCATCAGGATAATATCAGGAACCAGATGGACCGCTTTCGCAATCGCCTCGCGCCCACTCATCGCTGTAGCGATTACCTGAATGTCGCGCTCAAAATACAGCAGCTTTTGCACGTTTTCCGTTGTATCAGGCACGTCATCCACAATCATTAACCGGATGCGTGGCCCGTTATTCCATGCTGGCTGCATTGTTACCTATCCGTTCTGGCGCCTCTCGGACACGACCCCTCAACGCGCTACACCGTAACGACCCTCTCAACACGCGGTGGCCGGTCCGTATGGCAAGCTTGGTTTTCCTCACCAGACGCCCGGCACACCGCGACTCGAAACGACGCTTGTTCTTTCCTCCGCGCCTCATCCGCTGCAAAGCGCTGCCTTGCCAAAGCCCATACGAAGCGCTACGGCCCCGGATTCGGGGGGTTGGTAACCGGGTTCGTCGGGTCTCCTGGTTTGCGGATCACAATATTCAATATCGCACCGCTATTCCCAACCTCTGTCAGTAACAAAATCTGCGAATCAGTGAGGACGAGGACAATGTCCCCCTTGGCTGGCACATCAACCGCATAGACCAGCAATTTGCTCATGACAAATTTCGAAACCACTTCGCCATTTTTTGCTGTCGTAGCAATAATGTCAATCGTATCGCCCGGCTGTAGGCCAAAGTCGGTATTTTTTATTCCCAACACATACAGCACCGAGCCATTCGGCAGCGCCGGGGGGTTGATGTTGGTCAGGCTGTTGCCGTTGGTGGTGCCAAGCTGCGCCAGACGAGGATCGCTGGTGCGCAAAATATCATCCGCCAGAAAATCTTCTTTTACCACCTGATTATTCAGCACGGTATTCAGCGCGTCTTGATTGGTAAAAGCATAGGCGTCAGACGGAACCTGGTTCTTATTGATCTGCTTGACCGCAAAGGCATCCGCAATGCGCATATCGGGCGCGGTCGAGTTGTTCAACGTCAGGATGGTGCCAGCCTTCAGATTTTGCGCGGCCACCACCACCGATTCGGTCTGGGCAAAGGTTCCCTGCACACTGCTGGTCACATACAGAACCAACCCTGCGGCGGCAAGCGCCAGGACCAGGCCCAGCAGCATCAATGTTCGCCCGCCGCTGCTGCGTTGACGAGGAGGACGTACCTGCGTTTGCATCGCCCAACCTACCTTTCAAAACTGCTGCACATATGCCGAACCGAGATAACTTCTACGAATCCTTATAGGCCATCAGATGAAAAGCTGCATCTGTAAAAAGTCTCGAAACAAAAGATGGTCCCTGCCAACTGGCAAGGGCCAACAGACTGGGAAGGCATCCCTGCGTGAATTGTCTGCCAGCCAGCCTCCCTGGAAAGCATCGAAATAATACTTGCTGAGAAGTTCTCGCATGGAGAAAGCATCTCTTCCAAAAGACATCTTCCAGGGAAGCTGGTAAGGACGGCCAGCAGCTTTAGAGACCGTGGGTAATCGTGCTGAAGATTTGACCGATCTGTGGACCCATCAGCACCAGGATGGCGATCACCACGATTGCCACCAGGGCGATAATCAGCGCGTATTCGACCAGCCCCTGTCCCTTTTGCCCTTTGCGCAGTAATGACCTCTTCATACCAGGTTTGCCTCTTTCTTCCCAGCTCAAGCCGGGCCTCGTCTTGCTATTCGTTTTCCCGGCATTCCCAATCTGCCGAGCAACCGCCAGGTCCACACGTGGCTTTTGGCCGTGTCTGAACCACTGAGAAAGGTCCGTTGGTATCGCCTGACAATAGACCTTCTGCCCGTTGGAAGAGGGTGGTTCTGTTTCTGCCCCTCGCCTATCCCTACCACCCAGGAATGAATAGAGAGAAGACCCGATGAACTGTCCTCCGCCCTCTGCTCCCTCAAGCTCAGCGCAATTATACCATAGCGCTTTTTGCCAAAGCGGGCAGGCAAGCAGGTGCTTCTGCACAGGGCGAACACCAGCGGTGTATTCCTTCCTGTAAGCCTTAACGCGCACTCACGGAGGCAGTAACAGCAGGGGAGTGGCTAGCTCACCGGACCCGCAAGCAGAGGCGGGCTCTGGCCCTCAGCAGGTTCTTCCCTCCCCGCGCTTGGGAAAGCAACTCTGCGGCGCTTCATTCCCTTTTGTCGAGAGGAAGTAGGAAAAATGGGGGATAGGAACCGGGGAAAAAGACGCATCATTGTGTCTTTTCAGCCGCAAGGAGGCACGATTGCCACCAAAAGCACAAAGAGAACGGCCCAAATGGGCCGTTCTCTTTGTGCCTTAGATAGCCAAAAAATACTAGAGGATTGGCAATCCATCCGTTCCCTGGCGCGGAACGGTCAGTTCCACTCTGGTGCCGCGTCCCGGGATGCTTTCGATCTTCAAGCGCGTTTTCAACATTTCCGCCCGCTCATACATACTGGTCAGGCCAACGGTTGGGCGGGCCTGCGCCGCGTGCATCACCTGGTCCACATCGAACCCCTGGCCGTCGTCTTCAATCGTCAGCGTCACACCCTGCTCATGTACCTGCAACGAGACGATGGCCTGGCGCGCCTTGGCATGGTTGACCACATTCGAGAGGGCTTCCTGCGCGATGCGGAAGAGCGAGATTTCAATGGCTGGTGGCAAGCGCTGCTCGGTCCCATGTGACGCGAAGGTCACCTGTATGCCTGTCTTTTGCATCAGGTCTTGCGTGTAGCGCTTCAGCGTTGGGAACAACCCGAGGTCATCCAGCGTCATCGGGCGCAGATCGAAAATAAACTTGCGCGTCTCGCGCAGCGTGGTGCTGACGGCGTTCTTCAGGCTCACCAGTTCGCTGCGGGTGCGCCCTACATCATGGTCGATGGTCTGCTCGCAAATCTCCGCCGAAAGCACCACGTTTGCCAGGGCCTGCGCCGGGCCATCGTGCAACTGCTGGGCGATGCGCTGCCGCAGTTGTTCCTGCGTCTGAACAATGCGCGCCACGTGCGCAATGGCCGGGTCCACTTCGCCCTTCTTCTGGCGCGCGCTTTGAAGCTGAAGCAGCGTGTTCAACACCTGCTGCACCGACCGCAAATAGCGTTCGAACGCTTTCAGCTTATCCTGCAAGCGGTCGCGCTGTTCCTGCATCATGAAGACACGCATATCAGCCTCCGACGAGGCCAGATAGGTGGTGCGAATCTCCTGGCGGGCAAACGTCTCCAGGCGCGTTTCCATTTCGCGCACGCGGGCTGAGGTTTGCGCCTGGCGCTGCTTCGCGCGATCCCATTCGGTATTGGTCGAGCGAATCAACAGCCGAATCTCTTCGATCTCGCGGTTGAGCTGGTCTAGCTCCTGACGCGCAGCATTCATCAGGTCGTCCAGACTTGCCAGGCCCGGCGGTTCATTATCCACAGGACGCAGCCCTCCCGTGCTATGCCCATTCCGCACGGCAACATTGCCATTGCCCCAACCAGAAGCCCCATTGCCCAATGGACCCGTTCCTGGCTGGTTCCAATATGACGGCCCCGCGCCGTTATTTTCTGGTCCACGCGGCCCATTGTACTCCGCTGCCACGGCCTGCTCCTTTCGCCAGCCTGCGCTGCTCACACGTCGTGCATCTTAATCCAGCCGTGACGTAGGGCATGCACCACCGCCGCAGTACGATCATTCACTGAAAGCTTCTTCAAAATTGACGTGATGTGATTTTTGACGGTTTGGTCACTGATCTTGAGCGATTTCGCAATTTCCTTATTGCTGTTGCCGCGAGCGATATAGTCCAGAATCTCGACCTCGCGGCTGGAAAGCGGCGAAAAGAGCGGCGTCACCTCGGCATCCTCTTCAATCGCCATTTCGCGGAAGGTGCGCAGCACCCGGCTTGCCACCATCGGGCGCGACAAGACATTATCGTTAATGAGATACGCGCCCTGATAGACCTGCCGAACCGCTTCCACTAATTCATCCGGCTTGATGTCCTTCAGAAAATAGGCTGCCACGCCTACCTTCATAGATTGGAAAAGCTGCTCCTCATCCTCAAACGCCGTCAGCATGATGATGCTGACACGCGGCAACCAATGGCGAAGCTGGCGCGACACTTCCAGCGCATCTCCCGTGCTGAGCAGAGCATCCACCAGAACGACATCGGGGTTTTCAGTGCGCGCCAGTTCCAGCGCCGCCTGCCCGGTGGAAGCCTCTGCCACAACCGTGCAATCCCCCGCCTGCTCCAGCACGCAGCGTGCCCCCTGGCGGAACAGCGGGTGGTCGTCAACGAGCATTACGCGAATCGTGTCCATGTTTCTCCTCAGCGCCTCACCCGCGCCTGCTGGTTGCTCCATCAGAGCATGCGGTGATGTCCAGGCAAGCAAGGCAAAAGGACACACGACATTCCCCCACCTCACGCCAGTGAGACGGCCTTTTGCCTTGCTCCGGCAGAAGCTACGCGCCGTAGTCCCTCATGATCTCGTGAAACTGGCGGCTCATCGCCAGCGCGTTCTCGTGCGAGCGCTGCCACATGTTGCGCCCGAAGATCAGCCCGGTAGCGCCAGCATCCATCGCAATGCGCGCCTTCTCGGTCAGTTCTTCGTCGGTCTCCATTTCGCCGCCGCTGAAGAGGACCAGCGCCCGGCCCGCAGATTCCACCACCATGCGGGTCGCCTCCTCGCGCGACACATGCAGCGTGTTATACGGCTTGGGCGCTGCCTGATCTTTCTCTGGATTGATCGTCGGCATATTCAGCTTGACAATATCTGCGCCCAGTTCGCTGGCCGTGCGCGCCGCATAGTCAACAGCATACAAGCTATCGCGCCCGCCCTTAGCATCAATCGCCTCACCACGTGGATATGCCCAGACAATGACCGGCATCCCATAGCGGTCAGCGTCCTCGCGCACCTGGCGGAACTGTCGGAAATCTTCGTCCTGACGCGCCGAGCCAACATAGAGCGTATAGCCCACCGCATCAGCGCCCAGGCGCACGGCATCTTCCACGCTGGCAATCACCGGCGAGATTGGCGCTTTATCGGTCGGAATCTCGGTCTTGCCGTTGAGCTTCAGCACCAGCGGCACGTCGCCAGCATAGCGCTGCATATACTTTTCAGCAATCCCAATCTGGAAGACAATCCCCGAAAAGTTGCCTTCTTTGGCGATGCGCAGTTCAAACTCGGGGTCTTTCGCCGGAGGATTCACGAAGAAATCGCGCGGCCCGTGCTCCAGCCCCTGGTCGATGGGTAGAAATAACAGGGTGCCGTTGGCCGGGCCGTACTTATACATCAATCGATGCAAGCGGGTACGCTTGCCAGGGCTTAACTCCAAATCATGCAGTGTTGGTCGTTGGACGCGCGTCACTGCCATCGCTGCCCTCCTCTTTTTTAACCATGAAGCGAAGGTATTGTTAGTTCAAGCGCTCGTGCCCACCAACGGGCAGAACGTTTTTCCATACGTCAGCAGCTATCCCCGATGATAGCTGAAAAAAATTATACCATGCACAGAGGAAAAAATTACTGGCGTTCCAGACGACGAAGCGTCAGATTGACCGAGGTGCGCAAGGTCTCGATGACGCCCCTGCCACTCACAGCAACCGCTTCAAAACTGGGCAGGCGCAAGGGGTTCAGATATTGCTCAAGCGTGCGCACCGGCAGCGCATCAGGCAGATCGCGCTTGTTCCACTGCATCACAATGGGAAACTCGCGCACATCTTTGCCCATGTTTGCCAATTGCTCGGTCAGTTCGTTCCAACTCTCGCCATTTTCCTGCACCTTTTCCTGGGCAGAATCCGCCACGAACACCACACAATCAGCGCCCTTCAACACCGAAATGCGCGTCTGCTGATAGAGCACCTGGCCCGGCACGGTATAAAGCTGAAAGCGAATCTGAAACCCGTGGACTTTCCCCAACTCCAGGGGGAGCAGATCGAAGTAGAGCGTGCGCTCTGTTTCTGTATCAATGGACACCATATCACCCACATCGCGTGGGTTCACGGTCTTGTGAATATAATGGAGGTTGGTCGTCTTTCCACAAAGACCGATTCCATAGTAAACTATCTTGCAGTTAATTTCCCGCTTCGCCATATTGATGAGTGACATGAGACGCTCCTATGTGTCTGTTCTCGCTGGCGCGTGCCGCAGGGCTGAAGCGAACAGCGGGCTGCTTGGTAAGACCCGTCAGGGTAAGAACACCGCTCTGGCATGAGGCTTGCTCAACAGACAAAAACCTTTTCTCGCTCAGCCGCCAAGAGCAAGGCGAGTAATCTAGGACAGTATAACGCATTTTGTCAGGAAAGCCAACCATTAGCAAGATCAATGGAAACGGACAAAGCCAGTTTCAGCAATTTAACGGCCAAACCGCCGCTTCCGCCAGGTGGTCCGCTGCTTGCCCGCTTCTGGAAAGCCTTCTGGCCGGTAGCGGCGCGCGCTGGCGCGAGCGCGCTGCTGTTGGGGCTGTGGCTGCATTTTTCCAGCATCGATGCGCGCCAGGTCTTCCGCGCGCTGCTTTCCGTTCCCGGTCTGGCGCTGTTGGGCGCCTTGGCCGCTGGCATCTGCGCCACGTGCGCCGCTGCCGTCAAATATCTGCTGCTGCTGCGCGCGCAGCAGGTGTCCATCGGCTTGCTGCGCGTCTGGCAATTCAACTGCATCGCGAGCTTCTATGGCCTTGTCCTGCCCGGCAGCGAAAGCGGCAACGCCGTCAAAGCGCTGCTGCTGGGGCGTGCAAGCCGCCGCTCGGCAGGCGTCTGGGCAGCCACCCTGGCCGATCAACTCAATTTGCTGCTGGCCTTCGCGCTGCTGGCCTTCCTTGGTGTTGCCTTCATCGCCAGCGACACGCAGCTTGCCGGACGCGGTGTCTGGATTGCCGGGGCCGGGCTGGCGCTGGCTGGCACGCTGGCCCTGCACGCGCTCTTTCTGGCCCCGCCGTTCGCCGCATTCATCCAGCGCCTGCTGCGCCCCATTAGCCGCCTGGCACACTGGAGGAGCAAGCGCCCGTCGCCGCGGGCGTCTACCCAGGAAGAGGGCTGGCTGGCACGCTTCTGGACGGGCCTGGCGAGCTATCAACAGCATGTGCCAACGCTCGCCATCTGTCTGTTTTTCAGCGCCTGCTATCAGGGGTTGCTCGTCCTGGCCGCCTATCAGTTCACGCTTGGCCTGGGCATCCAGGTCGCGTATCCGAACCTGCTCTGGATTATGACGCTGGTTTCCACCAGCCAGGCGCTGCCCATCACCTTTGCAGGCATTGGCGTGCGCGATGTCGCCCTCACCTTCTTGTTGGGCGGCCTGGGTGTCCCAGGAGCCTCGGCCATCGCCCTCTCGTTTGCCGTATTGGCCCTGAACGTGACGCTGGGCTTGCCCGGTTCCGTGCTGCAAATCTTTTTGCCCAGCGCGCCCCCACCTGACGAGGCGGCGCAGCCGCAGCCAGCGTAAGTTCTGGCTTGCCTGGCCGTTTCGAAGACGCTGAATCTGCCAGCAATCTTGACAAACTTGCGGGGATGGTATATAGTATCCTTTGCGTCGCGGGGTAGAGCAGTGGTTAGCTCGTCGGGCTCATAACCCGGAGGTCGGTGGTTCGAATCCACCCCCCGCTACCACGACGCGGGATAGAGCAGTGGTTAGCTCGTCGGGCTCATAACCCGGAGGTCGGTGGTTCGAATCCATCTCCCGCTACCAATGGCGGGGTAGCTCAGTGGTAGAGCAGGGGACTCATAAGCCCTTGGCCGGGAGTTCAAATCTCCCCCCCGCTACCACACAGGACCAGACCAGAAGCGGTCTGGTCTTTCTTTTTATGTGTAGCGAATCCCAGAATCGAGCATGACTTGCACCTGCACCGTCTGTCCGGCAGCCACCGTCACCGTCTGGGGCTTCCGCTGGATGGGAAACGCATTTGCCTGAGTTGGCACCTTGAGGAGATACGTTCCGGGCGACAGAGTAACGGCGAACTTCCCGTTCTGGTCAGTCACCACCTGGGCTACCACAACTCCCCCTGGTGTCTCGACCAGCACCTCGCGATTGGGCACCGGTTTTGGTGGACAGGGCTGGTTCACTCGCTCCACAGGGCAGGCAGGGCCAGCCACCACCACCCCCATCACTGTGCCGCGTGTTGCTGACGCTGTAGCCGTCTGCTGAGGCGGCGTTCCAGTAGCCGCGCCAGAGGGAGCGCAAGCAGCCATGCTGATGAGCGCTCCCAGTCCCAGGGCAAAGACAAGCAGCACCTCGAGCGTATGTTGTTGAGAGTTGCGCTGCATCACGCCCTCCTCTTTATTTGAGTCAGTAATCAAAGCACTGAACACAAAGCTTCCTCTCTGGAGGACGCCAAGGCTGCGCCGAAAGTTCCCTCGTTTCCACTTCTTTACCACATCTCCACCAGATCATCACCCGTTTCCTCTTCTTCCTGTGCAACTTCATCCGTATACTTATGGTGAGTGCTTGTGTACGGCATTCCACTCCCCACGCTCTTTCTCCTTCAGGGCACAGGCACTCCCGTGACGTTGTACTCCATCTCTTTCTTCACACATGAGGTGCCTGGATGCTTTCTTTCATCCGCTCAAAGATGAGTGCGTCGCTTCCGCTCCTCGCATTCGCCACCGTGCTGACGACGGTGCTGCTTGGCTTCTCCCCTGGAGCCAGCGCGTATGCGGCTGCCTCAACGTCGGCCCACGCCACCACCGGGGTGCTTACCCGCGCTGGAACGGTGGACCCGACCCATCCCTCCGCCCCAGGCAAGGGCATCGTCCCGCAGCCCTCTGGCGCGAAGGACGCGCGTTTCGATCATGGCGTCGATGGCCCATCCAGTGCCACCGGCAAAGCGCCGCTGGCAGCCGCTACCCCGCTGGATGACCACGACAACCGCAGGTTGCTGGAAAACTTTAATGGCGTCAGCAGCCTGGACAGCGCCGTCACCAATTTCGGGGCTGAGTTCGAGCCGCCCGATCAAGGGCTGTGCGAAGGCAACGGGTTTGTCGTCGAGCCGGTGAATTCCGCCTTCACGATCTACCGCACCAATGGCAAAGTCGTTGCCGGTCCGTTCAACGTCAACGTCCTCTTTGACGAGGGGCTGACCGAGTTTACCAGCGACCCACGCTGCTACTTTGACCCGGCAACCCATACCTGGTTTGCCATCATTCTCTTCATCAACGATACCAACACGGCAGCTCGCACCGACATTGCCGTCAACACGTCTGGTAATCCAACCACGCCCTGGACGGTCTTCCACCTGGACGCCACCGATGACGGCACCAATGGCACGCCCAGCCATCCCGGCTGCCCCTGCCTGGGCGATCAACCACTCCTGGGCATCGACAGCGCCAACCTCTACATCAGCACCAATGAGTTCTCCATCCTGGGACCGCAGTTTAACGGCGCTCAGATTTACGCCATTTCCAAGGATGATCTGATCGATGGCGCTAAGTCCGTCCACTTTGTGCATTTCGATAACCTGAGCATCGGCGGGGCGATTGCCACCTCCGTGCAGCCCGCCATCAACACGGGCAGGCACGATGGCGACGCTGCCGAATACTTCCTCAACTCGCTTGACCCCAATGGCACCACCGACAACCGCATTGGTGTCTGGGCGCTGACCAATCAGCGCGCCGTCGAGCATGGCAAAATCCCGACCTTGTCTAGCCTGGTGCTCACCTCCGAAACGTATGGCGTGCCTCCTGGCGCCATCCAAAAGGGCGCGTCAAGCCTGCTGGATACGGGCGATGATCGCATGCAGCAAGTGCAGTTCATCAATGGTGAACTCTGGGGCGCACTGGATACCGTCATCCAACTGCCCCACGACCCCACGCCCCGCTCTGGGATTGCCTGGTTTGAGGTGCAGCCACACCTGAAGGGGCAGACCATTGGCTCGGCCCATATCCGGGGCCAGGGGTATCTTGCGGTGGCAGGCAATTACCTGCTGTACCCCGCCATTCAAGCCAGCCCAGAGGGCACCGTTGCCATCGTCTTCACGTTCTCGGGTGCGAATCATTTCGCCAGCGCGGCCTATGCCTTCCGTTCTGACGACGACCACGCCTTTGGGCCGATCAAGATTGCCGCGGCTGGCACGGGTCCGTACAGCCCATCGTCCACCCGCTGGGGTGATTATTCCTGGGCCACGCTTGATCAGAGCGGCAGGAGCTTCTGGCTGGCAACGGAATATATCCCACCGCTGGCAAGCCAGACGCCCGATGGCCTGCAAAACTGGGGCACGCGCGTCCTGGAGGTAAGCGCGGAGGACTAGGGCAAATATGGTCCCTTCTTGAAATCAGAGAGTAAGCCGAACGAGAGGGGATAGAAGATGAAACCTCCCAACCATACTGCTTTTCTGGCAGCATAGTTGGGAGGTTTCATTATAGGTGTTTAGTTGGATGCCCTTGTGTATAGGCCGCTACGCCTTCATCCACGCGCCGGAAGCGTTGGACGTGTAGCCCAGAGAGCGATACAGCGCGTCCACCTGGCTCTGGCCGCGCGCATTGATGCCCGCGCCCGCGCCCATGCGATTCATGACATAGCCGAAGGAGACCCGCTCCACCGGGTCGGCAAAGCCCAGCGACCCACCCACGCCGGAATGCCCAAAGGCCGTCTCGGAAAGAATCAGGCTATCATCCACGGTGGCCCCAGGTTCTCTGCGGCTGTCGATGCTCTTGGGATACCCCAGCGACCAGCGCGTCTGCAACAGGATGACCGCATTCAAGCCCGCCGAAGCAACCGCTCCCATGCGCGCCAGCACATCGCGGTTCACCAGATGGACCCCATTCAGGCTGCCACCATTCGCCAGCGGCGCATACATGCCAGCCAGCCCACGCGCGTTGGTGATGCCGCCCGCCGCGCCGATCTCCGCCGCGTGCGAGGCGCGCGAATCAAAGAAAAAGTCATCGGGGCCAGGCGAAAAGTAACCGCCCGTGTTGGCGATGGCCGCGAACTGGATGGAGGTGGGGTCGGCCATTGCCAGGAAAATCGCCGGAATGGGGTCGCCCGGGCCTGGGTTGGGCGGGAAGATTAACTGCGCCGTGCGGGCTTCGTGCTCCTCCGGCAGACCAATCCAGAAATCCAGCCCCAGCGGTTCGGCCACCTCTTCGCGGAAGAATGTTCCCAGCGATTTGCCCGATACGCGCCGGACTACCTCACCCACCAACCAGCCGAAGGTAAAGGCATGATAGCCGTGCATCGTGCCCGGCTTCCAGAATGGCTCCTGGCGCTCCAGAGCCTTCACCATCAAGTCCCACTGCTGAAATGCGCCAGGCGGCAACATCTCGCGCACCGCTGGCAGTCCCGCCTGGTGATTCAGCAGCATCTTTACCGGAATCGCTTCCTTGCCAGCCTGCGCAAACTCCGGCCAGTATTCGGCCACGGGCGCATCCAGATCAAGCTTCCCACGCGACGCCAACATATGCGCGCAGAGTGCCGTCGCCCCCTTCGTCGAGGACCACACGACGCCAATCGTATCCTCGTTCCAGGGCGCATTCGTGGCCGTTCGCGCGATGCCTCCCCACAGATCAACCACCGTCTCGCCTTCCAGCGTCACACAGACCGAAGCGCCCACTTCGCCGCGCTCCAGAAAGTTCTTCTCGAACTCCTGCGCGACCGCCTCAAAGCGGGGATCATAGAAGCCAGAAATGTCACCATTGGGAATACGTGTGTGTACCTGCGCGTGGCTGGTCATCCCGTGTCCCTCCCTTGCTTCTAAATAAACAGACCAGAAGGCTACAATGCCTTCCGGTAAGATGGGCTGGTATAGACCAGTATAGCATAGCCTCCAGAGAAAAGACCCCCAAAGTGATGTTCGTTTTTGACGCTCTGCCGCTCATGCACAGCAGCGCCCTTCTCAAACCGTTGCCGGGCGCATATAATAAGCAGCAGAGTAGATGTACCCTGCTCTTTGCGCTGTTTTTGGCTTGACCAGGCGCGACCTTGCCGCACATAGACCGCGCCGAGCAGAAAGCGAGGCCCAGGCCATGCCCTCCGATGTGAACGTTGCCACGCCTGCCGAGGAAGAGATTGGCATTGCTGGCGCAGTCCTGAAACACCTGACACGCCATCCCGACGAGCGCGGCTTCTTCCTGGAGTTGATTCGCTCCACTGACCCCTTCTTTGCCGAGGGCTTCGCGCAGTTGAGCCATTCCAAGATGTTCCCAGGGGTCGCCAAAGCCTGGCATATTCACAAGACGCAAATCGACTGGTGGTACGTGCCCATCGGCACGCTCAAGGTCGCGCTACATGATTTGCGCGAGGGCAGCCCCACGCGCGGGGTGACCAGAACGCTGTTTCTGGGCGAGGACTATCCGCCAGCGGTACTCAAGATTCCGGCAGGCGTGGCGCATGGCTGCAAAGCCATCGGTGGCACATCCCACCTCTTCTATGTGACCTCGCGGACCTATGAGCCCGCTGAAGAGGGCCGTATTGCTCACGACGACCCCGGCATTGGCTACGATTGGGTGCGCGAAGCCGAGATCAAGTGAGCCGCCGACGCTGCGCGCTCAGCCTTCAGTCCAGGCGCGGCAGCCATCAGCGCGCCAAAAATCACCACCAGCCCAACGCCAAAAGCCACACCGCTGCCAGTGCCGTGATCGCTGAAGGCCAGCAAACCGCAGGCCAGCCAGAGCGTTGCCAGCGCGCCACGCACCAGCCAGCGCTGCCCGCGCTGATTGCTCTCGCCTGCCCATTGCCAGGCATAAAACCAGGGGAGCAGCCCGATGGCGATTTCATAGCCGCCCGTGCGCGGCAGAAGGGCCAGTGCCAGCGCGCAGCCTGCCGCGATACCCCACTGCGGGTCGCGGGCGCGGCTGATGCTGGCCCTGCGTCCGGCAGCAATCGTCGCCTCTGACCGGTGAGCGTCCCACGCGCCCCAGATGACCAGCGCCAGCCAGGCAAGCACCAGCGCGCCCGCCAGCGCCCAGGCCAGCACGCCCGCTGGCCCAAAGGTCTGCGCCAGCGCGGCCACCGGATTTTGATAATAGGCAGGGATATGCGCCGGAAGCGCGATGAGCGCGCTGGCCCAGGCCGTCAGCCAATCGGAACGCCAGATAAACGACAGCGCCACCGGCACAACAGCCATCGCTGCAAAGCCCGCCAGCAGCCGCCAGCGCGCCTCCGGGCGCAGCGCGGCCCAGACCGCCAGCACCACCAGCGCGGGCAGCGCGTCTTGCGGCTTGAGCAGCGCAAAGAAGAGCGCAAAGCCAGCCCAGAACCATCGGCCCGCGCCTGCGGCTCGCGCGCCCGCACCCGCCGCCAGCAGACAAAACGCCAGCGCCGCCACCACAATGCCTGTCGGCTGGATAATCGGCAGAATCACGGATAGAAACGGCCACCAGGCGATTCCCCACAGCAGCAGCAAGGTCATCGTCACTGGTCGGGCGTCGGGCGCGTAGCGCCGCGTCAGGCACAGCAGCGCCGCCAGATAGACGCCAACCGTCAGCGTGCGGCTGACAAAAGCCGCAGCCTCCAGCGAAGGAAACAGGGCTATAGGGAGATAGAGCAGCGCGGGCGGCAGGGGATAATGGAAGCTGAACTGTGCGGCGTGATTGCTGGACACCGAACCGCTGGTGCCCGTCGCCAGATGAAAGGCTTGCGCGCCTACGGAAAGCGCGTAGGGGTCATTCCCCGCAGCCAACGCGCGCAGGCCAAGAAAAATGGGCAGCGCGTCGGTCTGCCGATAGGTAATCGCGCTGATGCGTGGCACTTCCCAGGCCAGAAAAACCGACAGCGCAATCAGCGGCACGCCAAAAAGCGCCGCGCGCAGCATCCTGGGGGCCAGCACTGCCAGCCAGCGACGAAACCGCATCAACAACGTCCCCTCCAGAAAACGAGGGCTGGCCTGCCAGCGCTTCTGCTACTCGTCCACTGCGCGGTTGACCGGTGGCGCGGCAGGAATCTCGCCTCCTGCGGGCAGGCTGGCCTCATCGGCGGGCAGATTGGAAACCGCGAACAACTGCATCAGCAGATCAAGCACCGCGTCGGCTGGCTCGCGCTCGGCCACCTCGCGCACCCGGCTGACCAGATGATGAAACATCTTATCGACCATGCGCTGCCCAAACTGGCGCACCACCTCCTGGTCACGCGCCGTCAGATGCCCAAGCTGCGCCATGGCACGCGCCAGTTCCGCCTCTTGCGAGGCATCCACATGCTTGCGCAGCGCCGCAATGGCCGGGGCGACCTTGCGCACCTGCTGCCAGCGATTCAGATCGCTCACCGCCTCTTCGACCAGTTCGGCAATGCGCGTCAGGTCCGCCGCGTGCCCATCGATCTCCCCATATCCATGCAGCGCGTCGATATTATACAGGCAGACCGAAGGCAGCAGTCCAGCCGCCTCTTCCACATCGCGCGGCACGGCCAGGTCCAGAATTACCAGCGGCGCGTGCCGCCCCTTGCAGCCTTCGGCCACCGCCGCCGCCGGAAGAATCAGGTGTGGGGCTGCCGTCGCGCTGATAATCAGGCTAACCTGGGGGATCAGGTCGGCCAACTGGCTCAGCGTGGCAACCTCAGCATTCACCGCGCGTGCCAGTTCTTGCGCCGTGTCCACGGTGCGGTTCGCCAAAATCAGCCGCTGCGCCCCTTCGGCACGCAGCAGCCGCGCGCAAAGTTGATTCGTGCGCCCCGCGCCAATCAGCAGCGCCGAACGCCCCGTCAGACCTCCCAGCGCGTCACGCGCCAGCGCCACCGCCGCCGCGCTTATCGAGATATCCGCGCGCGAGATCGCCGTCTCGGCGCGCACCCGCTTGCCCAGCTTCAGCGCCGCCGTAAACAGGGCGTGCAATTCTTCGCCAACCGCGCCAACGCGCGAGGCCGCCACAAAGGCGCTCTTCACCTGGCCCATCACCTGCGACTCGCCCACCTGCATAGAGCGCAATCCTGCCGCCACATTGAACAGATGCCGCGCCGCCTCCAGGCCCTCGCTCGCGTAGAGGTACTGGTTCAGTGTGTCCTCTCCGGCAAGGCTCCCATAAGCCAGCGCGGGAAGCTGGCTGGCTGGCGCGCTCGCAACATACTGCGCCCGCAGGAACTCCTCCACGACGGTGCGCACCGCTGCCCAGGATGGCCCGGCAGCATAAATCTCGGTGCGGTTACAGGTGCAGAGAATGACGGCTTCCGTCAGCGCTTCCGAACGCCGCAGCGTCGCCAGTGCCTCAAGCAGCGTCTCACCCAAAAAAGCGAGCCGCTCGCGCACCGCTGTCGGCGCGCCATGATGATCTAGTCCAACAACGCCTAACATGATTGCCCATTCTATCCCGGATGACGCCTTCATCTCCGTGGGAAAAGGGAACAATTCAGCCTATCAGCATCGTACCATATGGTACGTATCAGTTTCAGCTTCTGCCATCAGGTATTCACCTGATTTCTTATCTTCTGGCTGCAATTTCCTCACCCAAAAAGGCCATTGCATTGCAGCCTCCGCACCAGCAAGTCTAGCGCGCTTGGGTAAATAAGGCAGGGGGCAAAGTGAATAGCAGGTAAATAGGGGTTGCCAGAACACTCTTGCCCCTGAACTATACTACGAACACGAGCAACAGACCCTCTCCGGCTCACTTGGCTTTTTCTTGACGACCTCTTGACAAATAGGCGATAACCCGATATAACTAGATATATCTAGTTATATCGGGTTATCTGGTACAGCTTCCATTTCTTCCCCTTGACGTGTACGTAAATTTTTCGTTACTATTTACCTAACATTCCAGTTAATTTGTCAAGGAGGCCGAAATGGAGCAGAAACTTCAAAGAAGACGTGATGCCCAGAAAACACGTGAAGCCATCCTGGCAACGGCGGAAGAACACTTCGCTAAATATGGTTTTGCTGGGGCACGTATCGAAAAGATTGCTGATGAGGCTGGATATAATAGAAGTCTTGTTGTTCATCATTACTTCGCCAGCAAAGAAGACCTGTACCATGCCGTCATCCGCTGCCTCAAAGATGAGAAGATCGAGCGCTTGCGGCAGTTCATGACCCCTGCGGGCTTCAATGACGACGCGCCGCTTACTGCTGATGCCGTCCAGAACTTCATCGAAGAAGCCATCCGGCTCACGTTTAACCAATACATGGCCCATCCCAAACTGGTCCGTATTCTGGCGTGGGAAGCAGCCGAAGGCTGGGAAACCTTTAACGAACTCTATTCCAGGCAAGAGAATGAGCAGTGGTCTGAGGAGGCCAGCGCTTTCATTCGCCGGGCGCAGGCGGAGGGTATCATCCGCCCCGAGCTTGACCCCAAGATGGTCATTGCCAGCGTCATGGGCTGTTCTTTTATCCATCTGCTTTCCATCCCACGCTATCAACTGGTATTCCCCGGCGCCGACCTGTCCTCTCCTGGGGCACTGGCGCACGCACGCGAGCAAATCGTCAACCTGATCGTTCATGGTATTCTCGTTCACCCAAAGGAGACCGTACCCAATGCGACTGGACTATAAGTGGCAGGCCGCAATCGTCTCTACCCTGGGCCTGTTCATGGCCGTGCTCGACAACACCATCGTCAGCGTCGCGCTTCCGCAGATGCAGACGGCGTTTCATACCGACTTCGACACGATTACCTGGGTCGTCAGCGGCTACTTCCTGGCACAGGCAGCCGTCATCCCCATCACCGGCTATTTGAGTGACCGCGTGGGTACCAAGCTGGTCTTCCTGGTGGCGCTGGCGCTCTTTACCGTCGGGTCTGGCCTGTGCGCGCTGGCCCCAACGCAGGCGTGGCTCATCGTCTTCCGCATCCTTCAGGGCATCGGCGGCGGCGCGCTCTTCCCCATGGCGTTTGCCATCGTCTTCCGCGTCTTCCCGCCCACCGAACGCGGTCCGGCCTCGGCCATCATCAGCGTGCCGGTGCTGCTGGCCCCCGCGTTTGGGCCAACCATCGGCGGCTTCTTAACCACCACTTTCGACTGGCGGGCCATCTTCACCGTCAATCTGCCGGTGGGCGTCGTGGCCTTCACCCTGGGAGCCATCGTCTTGCGCGGACGCGCCGCCGAACTTGCCACGGGCGACGTTCCCACACCAGAGAAGAAGCGCTTTGACATCGCCGGACTTTTCCTGGCAATGGTTGGCTTTTCCGCCCTGGTGTATGGCATCACCGAAGCCAGCTCAAAGGGCTGGGGCGACCCACTCGTGCTTGGCTTCATCATTGGCGGTGGCGTCGTACTGGTGGCCTTCATCGTCACCGAGCTGCTGGTCAGCGACCCGGTGGTCGATTTGCGCCTCTTTGCCAACTACACCTTCACCATCTCCAACGTGCTGATGTGGGCAGTCGCCGCGTTCCTCTTCGGCAGCCTGTTTCTTCTGCCAGAATTCTTCGAGATACTGCAAGGACTGACGCCGCTTTCGGCAGGCGAGATTCTGATTGCACAGGGCCTCTCGGCAGCAGTCGCCACAGCTATCGGCGGCTCGCTCTATAACCGCGTCGGGCCGCGCATCCTTGCCACCGTGGGACTGGCGCTGCTGTGCATAGGAACCATCGGCTTCACGCAACTGGACATCAACACCACCGGCGCGCAGCTTCAGCCCTGGCTTATCGTGCGTGGCCTGGGATTGGGCTTTGCCAACCTGCCGCTGCAAACACTGGCGCTCTCTGTCGTCAGCAATCGGGCCATGGCGCGCGCTTCGTCGCTGGTCAACGTCGCCCGTCAGGTGTTCGCCGCCGTTGGCGTCGCCATCCTGACCACCTACCTGACGCAGCAGGTCAATAATCAAGTCAATCCGGCAACGGCAGCCTTCAAGGGGCAGCCCAGCCAGCAAGCCGCTCTGGCGGCGCAGAAGGCGTTCAGCGGCGCGCCCCTGCAACACGCCCAGGCAGCTTGCGCCGCCCAGTTGGGCCAGACGAACACGGCTGGCATCGCAAGTTGTGTGCAGCATGCCGGGCAACAGTTCGTGCAGAACTACGTCACCAATGCCGCGCATCAATACATCGGGCACGCCGCCGCGCAGGGCTTCAACAGCACCTTCCTGCTGGTGGTCATCGTCTGCGGCGTGGCTGCTGTGCTGGCCCTCTTCGTGGGGCGCGACCCGGCCATCGAGGCCGCCAGGCGCGCCAAAGAACGCGGCGAAACCGTGGAAACGCCGCGCGTTCCCGTTGCCAGCGAATAGGCTCATCGCTTACAATATCCGAGCGGCGCAGGAGTGCGCCGCTCGGATATTTTTTGCAAAGGATACAGCCATGGAAGCTGTGACTCTCCTGCTTTCCAGTGGGCAAGCGCGCGTTGACCAGATGTTACAAGCGACCATACGCCGTTTTGAAACAGCCTTTCCAGGGCGCGTGAGCGGCTATTATATCGAGGGCAGCTATGCCAATGGGACCGGCATCGCTACCAGCGATCTTGACCTGAGCATCGTCTTTCGCGGGCAATTTGCCGACGAAGCCGAACGCGCCAGCGCCGCAGAAATCGTGCAGGAGTGCGCCAGCCGGGGTTCTGTGGAGTTCGATGCTTCAGTGGCGGACGAAGCCAGCCTGAGCGGCGGCGCGTCGCCGCAGTTCAAGCTGGGCAGCGCGCTCGTCTATGGCGAAGACATCCGCGAACGGATACCGCTTGTCCCGATGGAGGTCTGGACTCATGACCGCATGCACGCGGCGTATTGGCTGATGATTTCCATCTTCAACCGGCCAAAGGTTGTGCATCTGCCGCTCGGTTTCCCCGATCCAAACGATGCGTGGCTGGGCTATGCCAACCGCAAGGCGCGCTTACCCGATGGCACAGAGGTTCCTTCCACACGCAACCTCATTCGTTCCACTGGCTGGGCGGCCACAGCGCTGCTGGCGCTGTACGCCAGGCGCTACATTGTCAGCAAACGCGAGTGCCACACCATCTATCGCGCCGTCATCAACGACGAGTGGGCAGCGCTCTTTGAAGATATTTATTACTATTGCAGAGAGCAGTGGCAATACCTGCTTCCCCAAACAGACGAAGACCGCCAGAGATTACGCGCCATCTGTGAGCGCACGCTGGCCTTTGAAAATTATTTCCTTGGCGTCTATAAGACATATCTGCTCGCGCAGCTTGGCAGCGCAGACGAGGGGGCTATCTCGCATGCGTTCTGGGTGCTGAGCCAGATCGTCTTTGACGATGCCGAGGTGCTCAGCGCGGCCTGTGCCCTCCAGCGCCCTTCCCCTCTTGTATTCTCGCGTCTTACCACGCTATAATGCGCAAGTTCTACAACGTTCCGGCACAGGTTTCGGCACAAATGATCTTGATTGTTATGCCAGAATAGTGTATATCTTACTTGATTGCCTTTTACATATTGTTGATGCTTTCGTCCTCCCGCTTTGAGGTTCTATGGTAACGGAAGCGAGACCCCTACGAGGGTCGCTTGAAGAATTTGGCTTAGTCGAAATACTTCAGATGATGGGGCTGGGCAACATGACCGGCGCATTGCATCTGCACCGGCCTGATGGGCGCACCGGCATCATCTACTTTTATGATGGCTTCCTCGCCACCTGTACCGAGCTAACGACCGAGGCCCTCACCCTCGGCCTGGTGCTTCAGCAACTCGGCATGGCAAGCGCCGAGCAATTAGACAGCGCCTATGACCTCCAGACCCAGGACCCTCTTGGCAAACGCATCGGGGAACTACTCGTCGATTACCAGATCATCACCCCAGAACAATTACAAGACGCCCTCAAAACACAACTGCTCTGGACGGTGCGCGAACTGGCGCAGTGGCAGGAAGGCGCATACGAGTTTCTGCCGGGCGAGCATTTGCCCACCGAAGACATGCCTCTGCGCATCGAGGTCACACGGGTGGTCATGGAGGTGCTGCGCTATACACAGGAATGGGACGAACTGCAACAGACCCTGCCCGATGGCATGCGCACCCGCCTGGAAATGGCGTTCAGAATCCCGCAGAGCGCGCCGCTGACTTTCGACCTCAGCACCTGGCGCGCCATCTCCCACGTCAACACGCACCGCACCGTTCGCCGTATTGCCTCCGCCATTCACCAGCCAGAGCTTGAAGTCGCGCGGCTCATCGCGCCGCTGGTTGAGCGCGCCATGCTCATCCCGGTAGAATCCAACAGCAGGCCTGGCCTGCCCATCGCAGCGCGGCGGCTCAGCATGGAAAGCTTCGACCTCTTTGGCCTGCTCAGCCAGATGGAACAAGAATGGCTGCACCGCCGCCAGCCGGTCGAGCAACTTGCCGGGCTGGCGCTCTTTATTAACTGGACCATGAGCAATCTGGCCGAAACCTGCGCGCATAACGGCATCACCCTCTCAGCCGATACCCTGGCCTCGCTCCTTCAGCGCGAAAACCTGACGCGCATCGCTGGGTACACCCTGAAGATTCAGGAGAACCAGATTGATATAGATGACTTCACGCAGTACTGCCGCACCTATCTGGACCCGCGCAACGTGGACCCCGCGGCAGGCAAGTTTCATGATCGGGCATCGACCCTCTTGCAGCGAGCCTTGCGCGCCACCTTCCAGGCCATCAACGCGCGCATCGCCTCGCCACTGGAACGCATGCAAAATCAGGAAGCCTGGGATGCCCTCTTCCTCGGCTTCCAGGGAGAACCGCCGCCGCAGTAGAGGATAAGATGGGCACACCTGGCCTCAGTCAGCAATGCTCACCTCGAGATGACGACAAAGGAGGATCAAGCGCATGGGCAACTTTGTGATGGTGATCGATGATTCATTGACAGTGCGCAAGATTATGGAGAGCAGTCTGCAACGCGAAGGCTTTCGGGCTATCTCCTTCCCAGATGGCTTACAAGCCATGAGCGCGCTTTCCAAAGGCGAGATTCCAGTGCCCGATTTGATTCTGCTGGATGTGGGCCTGCCCAAGATGGACGGCTATGAAATCGCCCGCGCCTTCAAGCAAAAGAACCGCCTGGGCAACACCGTCATCATCATGCTTTCCGGGCGCGATGGCGTCTTCGACAAGCTGCGGGGCCGCATGGCCGGGGCCAAAGAATACATCACCAAGCCCTTCAAGCCCGCCGAAGTCATCGCCGTTGTCCGTTCGCATATCGGCGTGCAGGATATTTCTAATTCGCCCCACGCGGCTGGCAGCTTCTCGTATTACTAGCTTTCAGTACCCCCAGCGGGTCGTGATAAGATGCTGGCTGCGCCGCGGTAGCCCTGAGAAGTATACCAGCCAATATCAAAGCGATCAATAGATTCTGCACTAGAGGACACACCTGTTATGACGTTTGCCCCGAACGGGCGTAGGACCGTGCTGGTTGTTGAGGATTCCCCCACTGAACAGGCGATGATTGCAGACTGCCTGTATGAAGCCGGGTACAGCGTCGTACTCGCAGGCGATGGTGATGAGGTAGGCGAAAAGATACGAAGCATTGCGATTGATCTGGTGGTGCTCGACCTGATTCTGCCGCGAGTCAACGGATATGAAGTCTGCCGTTCGCTGCGCAATGACCCACAAACCGAACACATCCCCATCGTCATGCTCACTCAGCGCAGCAGCGCCCCCGAAGAGTTTTATGGCCGCCGCCTGGGCGCTAATGGCTATCTGAAAAAGCCTCTGAATCCTGACCTTCTGTTGGCAGAAATCCAACGTCTGGTAGGCACAGCAAACAAGTAATATGAGCAGCCCAGAAAGCATGGCACAGGGGTCGCCCGGTGGCTCCTTGCCGTCCGACATCAATCTGTTTTTGAGCGAGGAAGAACGGCAGGCCGTCGAACTGCTCTACGAGCAGAAAATGGCAGAGCCGCCCAAAGGCGCGCCTTTCCTCACCTTCAAACTGCACAACCTGCGTTGGGGTGTGCCGGTTTCCCATCTGCGCGAAGTCTTGCCCAACGTCTCCTCCATCACACCGCTGCCGTTTAGCCCACTCTGGCTCTATGGCCTCATCAATCTGCATGGCGAGCCGGTGGGTCTGGTCAGCCTGAGCGAACTGCTGCTCGACCCCATCACCGCCTCCAGTGTGGGGCTGCGCACGGCGGCGGGCGCTCCGGTCATTGTCGCCGAAAGCGAGGGCACACCCCTGGGGCTGCTGGTGGAAGAACTAGGTGAGGTCGCCTTTCTGGAAGAAAACCAGCTTGAGCAAGTGCCCCCCGTCGACGCGCGCATCCTGCCAAGCACAGCAATTGCCCATCTCTCTGCCGCCTGGTATCCGTCGCCAACCGCTCAGCCTGTTCTGCTGCTGGACCTGCCACGCCTGCTGACCGGCCTCCTTCAGCGCTTGACCAGCGAGGAGGCGCGCAATGACTGAAAAATACCTGCCCACCTTTGTCGAGGAAATGCGCGGCTACTGCCAGATGCTCGCCGAGTTTACCGGCATCCTCCATACTCCTCTGGCAGCCGAAGAGCTTGGTTCCGCAGCGGCAGGGCTGAGCCGACTCTTCCACACCATCGCTGGCCTGAGCAGTTCGCTGGAGATCACCGATGTTGCCGGGCTGGCGGAGGGGCTGGAAAGCTGCCTGCTCAGCATCAGCGCTAACCCAGCCGACGCCGCAAGCGCCAGCATCAGCAGCCCGCTGGCCGATCTGCTTGACTTCACCACCGCCTATCTCAGCCACCGCCTGCAAGCAATGGAAATGAGCGGGCAGTTTCAGCCGCCCACGCCAGAAGATGAGGAACCCTTGCGGCTGCTGGAAGAACGGCTATGGGACCTGGGCAACCAGCTTGAGCCGCCCGAAGAGGGCGCGATGCCCCCGGCGGAGGCGCTGAGCGACGATGACCTTGCCATCCTGCGCGCCTTCAACGAGAGCGACCTTTCCGCCACCGGAGAGGCCACGCCGCACACCACACATCCCCTCGCGCCGCTGCCAGCCACCAGCCCAGCGGATGACAACGCCCTCGCCGATGATGCCATTCCGCCTGGATTGATCGAACTCTTTCACGCCGAAACGAAAGATGATCTCACGCTGCTGCAAAGCGCGCTGGCCCGCCTGGAATGGCCGGAAGAACGCCCTGCCGCCGCGCAAGAAATGCGGCATATCGCGCATAAGATCAAGGGCGCGGCATCCACCCTGAACCTTCAGGTGGTGGCTGGCCTGTCGCACTGCCTGGAAGACATCCTCGACCTGCTCAAAAGCCGACGCCTGGAATATGCCCCCGTCGTCGTGGATGCCCTGATGCGCGGCGCGCTCGAAATAGAGGCAGCCCTGAACCGACCCGCCGCGTCAGAAGAAAACACCGAAGGTCTGGAGCGCCTGCGCGCCGAATATGAAGCGCTGCTGGCCGTCAGCGAGCCAGAAAATCTCGATGATCCTGGCGCGACACAGCCACCTTCGCCGCACCTGGCCGCAGCGCTCCAGCAATACGCTACCCTGGCAGAAACCGCGCTTGAGCAGAGCAATCCCTCGCCCGAGCCGCCACACGGCCCGGCTGGAGGAGTGATAGGCCGCGAGCTTTCGCTGCGCGTCGAAGTCAGTCGGCTCGATCAACTGATGGGGCTGGCCGGTGAACTGGCGAGCAACCGCGCCAGCACCGAACAGGTGCGCCAGGAAATCAACGACGCGCTGGCCGAAGTGCGCCGGGCCGTCCAGAAGATGACCCAGTTGGTCAACCAGCTTGACGAAGAACCTACACCGGCCCCCACGCCCGCCTTTGCGCTCTCCCAGAGCCAGGCCGAGGCGACACGTCTGGTCAGCCTGGGCGCAGATATCCACCGGGCAACCACAGAAGAACTGGAGCTTGAAGACCTCAATAACGAGCATAGCCATCTGCGGCGGGCGCTGCGCGAGGGCGTCAACGATATCTCTACCGTCAGCGACAACCTGCATAACCTGCTGCTTCAGATGAACGGACTGGCCGAAGCCCAGGACAAACTGACCAGCGACATCCAGCACGACATTACCCATCTGCGGCTGGTGCCCATCGGCCAGATTTTTCCCAGGCTCCAGTTGACCGCGCGCAGAATTGCCCAGGAGCAAAACAAGCAGATCAACTTCCTGCCCACCGGCGCGGCCACCGAGATTGACCGCGACATCATCGAAGCCATCACCGGCCCATTGGTACAGTTGGTCAGCAACTGCGTGGTGCATGGCATCGAATCCGTGGAAGAGCGGCGCGCGCATGGTAAGCCCGACGTGGGGACCATCACTCTGCACGCCTATTACACCGGCAACGAAATCAGCATTGAGGTCGGCGATGATGGCCGGGGCATCGCCCCGCAGCGGCTCATCGAGACCGCCATTGCGCAGGGCAAACTCTCGCCCGAAGAGGCCGAGCACCTGGACCTGGAGCAAGCCCTCAATCTGATCTTGCTGCCCGACATTTCCACCAGCCCGGAAGTCACCACCGTTGCCGGGCGCGGCGTGGGCATGAACATGGTGCAGACCATTGTCGAAAGCCTGAAGGGCACGCTGCACATTCACAGCACGCCCGGCGAAGGCACCACCTTCCATCTGCACCTACCCATCTCGCTGGGCATTTTGCACGCCCTCTTCGTGCGCGTCGGCGAGCAAACCTACGCTGTCCCCATGAGCAGCGTGGCGCGCATCTGGCAGCCCGATGACCGGCAGGACCTGGGCGATACCCTTTTCTTCAGCCTGGGCAAAGTGCTGAGCCTCGCGCCTGGGCAGGCGGCCAGCGAAGCGGCCAACGCATTGGCGCTCAAGGCGGCCCTGATCGTGCCGCTGCGCCAGCGGCAAATCGGCGTCTATGTCGATGAAGTCTTGACAGACCGCGAGGTTGTCATCAAGCGCCTGCCGCCGCATCTGCGCCGCCGTGGCGTGCGCGGCGCTATTCTGAACCCAACCGGCGAACTCTTGCTGCTGCTCGATCTGCCAGAACTGGCCCACCGCGCGCTCCGCGAAGCGCTGGCCGAACGCTCCCCCAGCATCGCAGCCCCCGCGCCAGCCCCCACCACCACCGGCCCCAAAGTGCTGGTCGTCGATGATTCGCTCTTTATGCGCCGCACGCTGGAACTGCAACTCACCCGCGCGGGCTATCAGGTCACGTCGGCCAAAGACGGGCTGGAGGCCATGCGCCTGATGACACAAGACCGCCCGCAGGTCGTGCTGCTGGATATTGAAATGCCCCAGCTTGATGGCTATGGGCTGCTTGGCCTGATGCGCGGCCAGCCCCGCTTCAGCACTACCCAGGTGGCAATCCTCACCTCGCGCGCCGCCGATAAATTTCGCCAGCACGCCATGGACCTGGGCGCGAACGCCTATCTGGTCAAGCCGTGCCCTCACGATGTCTTGCTTCAGACCGTCGCCGAACTGGCAAACCAGGCCAGCCCCATCGGCAAATAAAGCGTTCGACGGTTTAATTGTCGAACGCTCGCATCAAGCCTGCCTCACTGCTAGGGCAACGCCGCCAGGAAATCCAGCACCACGCGGTTGAACTCGGCAGGCTTTTCCAGATTGAGGTGGTGCGCCGTATCAGGAATCACCACCCGCTGCGCGCCCGCAATCTCGCGTTCCAAAAGCTGCGCAATCTGCATCGGCTCTCGCGCATCTTTATCACCGATGATGACCAGCGTCGGCACGCGAATCTCTGCCAGCCGTCCGATGGCTGGCGGCTGGAGCATCTGCGGCCAGACCTCCAGGTCATCGCCGCGCCGATAATTCTCGGTGGTCATCGCGCGCACCCGCTCGCGAGCCTGGGCGTTGACCTGCTCCGGCGTGCGCGTCGGACCATCGGTCCAATAGCGCAGTTGCAAATCAACAGCGCGATCAATCTCGCCCTGCTGAAGCGCCTGAACCACCCTCGGCCACAGATCAACTTCTTCGGCATTGTCTTCTTTGTCTGGCTCGAAGCCGCTCACGCCAGCGGCCACCGCAATCAGCGCCTCAACCATCTCAGGGTGCTCAAGCGTAAAATCGATGGCGACCGCGCCGCCCGCCGACAAGCCCATCACAGCAGTGCGCTCGATGCCCAGGAAACGCAGCAGCGCCGCCAGATCATCGGTCGCTGAAAAGGGCGGCTGATCGGCCTTGACCAGGGCCGAATCGCCAAAGCCGCGCATATCGTAGCGAATAACGGTATAGTGCTCGGCAAACGCCGCAACCTGATCGTCCCACAGCCTGCGGTTGACCAGCGCCCCATGAACCAGCGTCAGCGGACGCCCCACGCCCGCCACTTCATAACACAGGCGTGTGCCGTTTACCTCGGCATAGCCGGTGCTGACATGATCGCTCACAAAGAGCCTCCTTTACCTCTCTGATCGTTTGTAACTGTTCCATCATCAGCATAGCATGAAAAGAGGCTACAAACAGACCTGATTCAGCAGGAGGTTGTGTTATTGCCCTTCCCGTGTCAGGCGCAGCCGCTCCAGTTCGGCAAATCCGGCCTCAATGGCCGATTCCGCGCCGCAGTTGCGCGACGCCTGCCCCTCCGTAATGCCGTCCAGGCAGCGCCCCGTCTGCGCGTCATACATCACCATGCCTGCGTCATTCTCGCCGGTAAACCAGCCATACACGCGCAGCGCCAGATCACGATAGCGCGTCTCGCCCGTCGCGCGATAGAGCGCCGCAAGCCCCTGCATCATCGGCGTCAGACAATAGGCGCACTGGTGCTCTTTCACCCCAGGAAACGCATAGAAAAAGCCTGCTGCCAGCGTCGGCTTAACCACGCGCTCCACCGTCTGCGCGCACGCCTCCAGATAGTCAGGGCGCTCCAGCCAGACGCCCGCCTCGGCCAGCGCCGGAAACTGATGATAGCCCCACAACCCCACGCGCTCTTGCTCCGGCTCATCGCGCAGATAACCATCCATACAGCCAAACAGATCAGCCGCCCATCTCTCCAACAGCCGCTGCACCTGCACGCGCACCGGCTCGGGCGGCTCCGCGCGCAGCACCTCCAACGCCGCCAGCGTCAGCACCCCCGTCACCTTGGCATAGCTGGCCGTTTCGGCTCGCGCGGGCAGCGGGCAGCTCAGCCAGGGCTCCAGCGCCTCTTCATCGCCCAACACGCGATAGGCCGCGCCCAGCGCCCACAGCGCCCGGCACGTCCACCACAGCCCGCCCGGATACGATGTCTGGCCGGTCATATTGCGCTCGCCCGCCGGGTTCAAGATAAAATTGGTGAAGCGCCCATCCGCACCCTGCATATAGGGCAGGAAGCTCAGCCAGCGCCGCGCCAGATCGCGCCCCCGCTCGTTCCCTTCCTGTTCCCAGGCATGCAGACCCAGCACCACCGCCCGCGCTACATCATCCACACAGGCGGTGCCCTCCATCCCGCTGTCCGCCGCGATGAATGGCCGATACACCATCCCTTCGCCTGTCTCTATCGGTTCCGAATAGACTGCCAGCGCGGCAACCTCCCGGCCATCTGCCGGAAAGGTCCACGTCAACGATGCAAGATGCTCAAACACCCATTCCCTCGTTCCTTCTCTGGCCCAGGCCGGGAAAGCGCTCTATCTGTCTGCGCTCCCGCGCATGCCTGGTAACGTCACTGGAAGGAAGCAGCGCAACTTCCATGCCTTGCTCAGCAGGGACCAGCGCCTCAGTCCTCCTCTGCCTCCAGTTCAGCCGCCTTCTTATACGCTTCCTCGGCTTCAGCGCTTCTCCCCAGCTTCTTGAGGATGTCGCCCCTGAACTCATACGCCTTTGCCCAAGTGGGATTTTCCTCAATCCTTTGCTCAATCGCCGCCAGCGCCTGCTCATACGCTGCTGTCGCCTCGGCGTCTCTTCCCAGCTTCAGTAGCACATCGCCTCTGGAATGATACGATCTCCAGTCAGGGTCAGCTTCGATGGCGCGTTCAAACTCTGCCAGCGCCTCTTCATAACGCTGAAGATGGCTGAGCGCCTCGCCCCGTTCCCACATGTCGTCGGAAAATTCATAGCCCTTCAGGCGGCGCGCTTCATCATACGCTGCCAACGCCTCTTCATAGCGCTGCATCTCTTTCAACAGATGCCCTTTAAAGCGGTGCGCGTGCGTGTAGCCGGGTTTCAGCCGCAGCGCTTCATCATACGCCGCCAGCGCTTCCTCGTATCGTTTGAGATGCCGCAGCACATAGCCTTTGGAACTCCACGCGTTCGCGTCATCCGGCCTGATGCGCAGCGCCGCCTCATAGGCCGCCAGCGCCTCATCCAGTCGCCAACCATCCCACTCCAGCAGTTGAGCCTTATTGAGATACGCAATCCAGTTATATGGTTTGCGTTGGTTGATGCGCTCATACGCCGCCAGCGCGCCCTGCGTGGCCGCCTCGGCCTCATCGGTACGGCCCAGATGGCCCAGCTTGGTCCCCCATCTGTCCCAGGCTTCGGGATAGTCAGGGTCTAGCTCGACAGCGTGTTGGCATGCCGCAACTGCCTCTTCGTCGCGGTCCAAATACCAGAGCGCGTTTCCCTTGAGCAGATATGCCTCGGCGTTCTGCGGGTCGAGCGCAATCGCGCGCTCGCTGGCGGCCAGCGCTTGCTGATACGTCTCCTCGTCCTCCTCATCAATTTCGCCATGCAGCCAAAGCGAGCGCGCCTTGCTCAGCCAGGCATCAACGTTCTCCGGGGCCAGTTGTATGGCCTGCTCATACGCCGCCAGCGCCTCTTCCTGCCGATAGAGCGCGTCCAGCGCATCCCCTTTGAGCACGTGTGCCCGCGCATTGGTCGAGTCTATCGTAAGAGCGCGCTCGCTGGCAGCCAGCGCTCGCTCATAGGCCGCCTCATCCGACGAAGCCAGATGCTCCCCAAAGACCAGGAAGACTTCGCTTCTTCCCAGCCAGGCATCGATGCACCGCGCGTCCAGACGAATCGCCTGTTCAAAGGCCACCAGTGCCGCTTCCGGCTGATATAGTTCATCCAGCGTGTTGCCTTTGCCCACATATGCCTCGGCGCTCTCCGGCTGAAGCTGGATGGCCTCTTCATAGGCCGCTAGCGCCTGCTCATACTCCTCGGCCTCGAAATGCGCGCGCCCGCGCTGCAACGCCTCTTCTTCCATGTGTCCTTCTCCATCGCCCGCCGGATGCCGCGCACGCCGCATCTGGCAGCCCAAAAGTCCCATCAGCGCGCAAAAAACGCGCCCAAAGCTTGACAATATCCATCAAGCAGGGTACAATTGCCCTATCATCGCCTGCAAGGAGTCTTGCCCCAGCCACACAAACAACGTAACCACTTTTTTTGATTGACAACTGAAGATGGCTGATACGGCCAGTGGGTTAAACGCTGACCGTACCAAATAACCCCAATCCTGACACAGCCAGGAGTGAGGCTAGAGGGTATTGTACGCCATTCGACCCTCCAGCGGCTCTCCTGAAACCATTCGCCTTTCCGGCGCAGGTTCGGGGAGCCGCTTCGTTGTGGCCCCATTGGGGCCACGCCACCGGAGGTATATGCCATGCTCTTACCCTTCCGTCGTTCATCTCGCCCGTCTCTCGCCCGCCGCGCCTGGGAAGTGGACGCGCTGTTGTCTCCGCTGTCGCCCGTCGTGCGCGACCTGCTGCGTCCCTGGCTGCTGGCCCCGACCGATCCGCGCCGCTGGCCTCCACCGGAGACCTTCGAGGCGCGGCGCTGGCCCATCAGCCCGGAAGAGGCCGACGACCAGTCTCGCCCAACCGCCAGCACACTGCTGCGCGAGGAACTGCGCGCCGTCCGGCAGACCCTGGACCTGCCATCCAATACCCTCAGTGGGCTGACGCGCAACGGCTTGCTGGCGGCGCATGGGCTGCGGCTGCGCCAGTTGGAGCGCTGGCTCTGGCCCTTCTACGCCGCCCGCGAGATCAAACGCATGATTCGATAAAATGCCCCAAACCGGGCGTGCCGAGCGGGGCATCCGCTCCCGACCACCGTCACGCGCTTGACAGGTGTGCTATCCTGATGTGTGATATCTTGTATGGCTGGCGCCTGATCTTTACAAGCAGCGCACCATCGCAGGCGCAAGCGCCCGCTGCCAGAGGCGCTACTATAGGATGGATGAGCGCGCCAGTTGCGCTCAACGAAGGAGTTTGTATCGATGAGTCTTTCTCTGGAAATTGCCAGGCGCGCCCTGGACGCCAGTCGGGCGCGGGCGCGTGAGTTCGGCTGCCAGGTCAGCATCGCGCTGGTTGACAGCGCGGGTCACCTCGTCGCGTTTGAGCGCATGATGGCCCCCTACGCCTGGGCCACCGCAGGCATCGCCACCGCCAAGGCCACCTCAGCCGTCATGTTCAATCAATCCACCTCCGATATTAGCCGCTGGGCGGGCGAGATTCCTGGCTTCGCCACCAGCATGGCAAGCATGACCCAGGGCAAGTTTATCATGGCTCCCGGCGGCTGGCCCATTCGCGGCCCCAACGGCGTCACCGTTGGCGCAATTGGCATCAGCGGCGGCAACGCCCCAGGGCGAGACGACGACATCGCCCGCGCAGGCGTGGATGCCGCGCAAGCCGCCCTCTACGCCGATTTCCAGCGGCGCGTGGCAGCGCAGTCAGCCGCGCAGCCCCCTGCGCCACAGGCTCCCGCGTCACAAGCGCCCGCGCCGCAGCCAGCGCCCACCCCTGCGCCTGCTCAGCCCCAGGCAGCCCCGGCTACCGTCGATCTTGGGCAGTCGGAGCCAGCCGCCTCTGTCTATATGCCGGTCGTTACCGCTGAAAGCGCCGCGCCTTCCAGCAGCAGCGAAGTCGTAGACGCAGACGATCAGCCCACCATCTCCACTGATCGCCCCAGCTAAGCCCAATACCGAAACAGCAAGACACAAGCGGCCCATCCGAAACCTGGTTTCGGATGGGCCGGACTATCTGCTTTCCAATTTTTCCACCCCCTAGAAATTCCCTCCTTTTCTCTTGACAAATCGCCGATCATCAGTTATTATTCCGATAGATGATCAAAAATAATTCAACGAAAGGAAGCTGAGGTGGGAATCAAACAGCGGCGAGAACGCGAGCGGCAGGAAATCCGGCAGAGCATTCTCTCGGCGGCGCGCGCGATTGCCGTTGAAGACGGCTGGCAGGCCGTCACCACGCGCAAAGTGGCTGAGCGCATCGAATATAGCCAGCCCACCATTTATGAATACTTTGAGAACAAAGAGGCCATCCTGTTCGCGCTGCTGCGCGAGGGATACGAGCAGTTGGTGGCAGTGGTGCAGGCAGCATTCAACTCTACCGATGATCCTGAGGCGCGCCTGCTCGCCATGAGCGAAGCCTATTGGGATTTCGCTTTTCGAAGTCCCGAGTTGTATCAGGTCATGCATGGCCTGGCTGGAACCTCCTCTGGATGGTTTTCTGAGCGGCATCCTGAGCCACCAGCCGAGGTCAGAGAAAGCTTTACCCTGGCGCGCGAAGCCGTCGAACAGTGGGCCACGTCCAAAGCGCTTGAACTGCCGAACCTGAGAGACCTCGTGGAAGTGCGCCGGGGCTTGCTGCACGGGCTGATCACCCTCGCGATGGCTGGCCGCATTCCCGGGGGACCAGACCACGCCAAACACATCATGCTGGAGGCGATGCGCGACCTGCTCTTCGCCTGGAGCCATCGTCCGCAGGGATAAGCGTTCTTTTTTTGCTGTTTTCCGATCTTAGATCAGTCTTTCAGGAGGAGAAACACATGCACATTTCGCAAGAGGGCAATCTGGTCACATTGATCAATGTATTTGAGACGACACCCGAGCAGCAGCAGGCGCTGATCGAGCAGTGGATTCGCTTCACCGAAGCGGTGAAGGATGAGTCGGGCTTTATCGCGGCGGCGCTGCACAAAAGCACCGACGGCACGCGCGTCATCAACTACGCGCACTGGCGCTCTCAGGCAGACTTTGATAACTTCCTCAGGCAGCATGGCGCGGACTTCGCGCAGTTCGGCCAGAACTCCTTGCGCATGGACCCACATACCTACGAGGTGGTCTATCTCCATGAGCAGGCTGGCAGTTGAGGGACAGTGCCCTGGCCGAGTGGGAGCAGGAGTAGATGCCCGCCCCTGCTCCCACTCCTGTACGCTTACGACGCCTTGCCCAGCAGGAAACTAATTACCAGAATCAGCAGCACAAACAGCGTGATGAGCACATAGGCGTAGTCGCGCTCCAGCGCAAAGATCACCACCGACGCCGCCACGCGAATGACCGGCGTCGCAATCAGCAGCAGCAGCCCCAGCGCGATGAGCGCATACGGCTTGAACTGCGCTAGCCCGGCCAGCACATCGGCAGGATTGTTCGGGAAAGCCGATAGCCGGTTCGGCCCATACTGCACCAGTTGGGCCAGATTGCCGAACGAGCCGGGATAGCCCGTATGTTGGGTCGCAAACAGCAGAACCACACCCAGCGCGATCAAGACCGCGCTGGCAAACACGCCCACGCGCAGAATCCAGCCGATGATCTCTTCGGTAGGAAACTCCTTGCGCGCCGAAGCTGGCGCGGCATCCGACGTGGGGGTCGCTTCTTCAGGTGCGGGTGGTTGCTCTTCTGCCATATGATCAAATACCTACTCCAAAGGCGCGCAAAAACATCTCGATTGCCGTCAGCACCAGCACCACCGCAAAAATCTGGCGAATCACCGTGCCGCGTGTCCGAATCAGCAACTGCGCGCCCAGCAGCGCGCCCGCCAGCACGCCCAGCGCCACCGGAGCCGCGATCACCGGATTGATATCGCCGCGCGAAAAATACACGCCCGCGCTCGCCGCCGCCGTCACGCCAATCATAAAATTGCTCGTCGTCGTCGAGGCTTTCATGGGAATACGCATGGCAATATCCATCGCCGGAACTTTCAGCACGCCGCCGCCAATGCCCAGCAGCCCGGAAACCATTCCGGCAATGTACATCAAGCCAAAGCCCAGCGGCACCCCCTGCACGCGATACCCAATCTTACGCTTCACCGCCGTATCGTAATATTCACCATCCAGGCGCAGCCGACGCGCCAGCCTGCGACCCAGGCTCGGACTGACATCGGGCGTGCGGCGCAGCGTTTCCGGGTCCAACGCGCCCGCCATCGACGCCTGCTCCATCTTGCCGCGCTGAAGCATCACCACGCACGAATAGAGCATAATGATGCCGAACACAAAGAAGAGTACTGGCCCGGCCAGATAGCCACCGACAAACGCGCCCGTAATCGCGCCCGCCGTCGTCGCCACCTCCAAAAACATGCCGATGCGCAGATTGCTGATGCGGTCACGGATATAGCGCACCGCCGATCCGCTGGAGGTTGCAATCACCGAGACAATCGAAGCGCCAATCGCAAAGTGGATATCGATACCGAAGAGGATGGTCAACGCGGGGATAACAATGATGCCACCACCCAACCCCAGCAGCGCGCCGACGGTCCCGGCCACCAGGGAGGTCACAAAAACCAGCAGCAGAAACAACAATACCGGAAGATGCAGCGGCGTATCCTTCCTTTCCTTCCGATGATGCGGCAGTCGTATTGTAGCACATCAGGTTTGCTGGCATCCAGGCGTCGGCAAACCTGAGGCGCGCTGGCCCCTTAGATGGTCCCCGCCACGAACGCCTGACGACGAAGCCTCCAGACGGCCAGCAGGAACGCAACCAGCGTAGTCGTCAGCAGCACACCCACATCCAGCAAGTTGCTGTTGAATGTCCCCACGCGCTGGATCGCGTTGTTGGCCCCATCAGCGAGATAGTAGGTCGGCAGAATTTTGACCACATCCGTGATCGGATTGCTAGCGATGAACGGGGCCAGCGGGACGATCACGCCTGGGAGGAGAAAGAGGAAGATAGATAGCCCACTGACCACCTGCGCAGCGCTCGCCGTGTGAAAGTGCACGCCAAAGAGCAGCCCCAGCGCCAGGGTCATGCACGCGCCAAGCAGGATATAGAGCAGCAGCAGCGGAGCGTTGCCCTCAAACCCACCCAGCAGCGCCATCACCCCAACCGAGAGCAGCAGTTGATAGGCCAGGGTGACCAGCACCTTGCCCACCAGGAGGTCGCCGAGCGCGCCAGGTGACACCAGCAGCCAGCGGAGCGTTTGTTTCTCCTTTTCTTCAATGACCAGCCCAGACAAGAGGCTTAGCCCCACGGCCAACGAGATCGGCATCATCAAGATACTGTAGATTGTGCCCAGGGTCGGCGGGCTGGCTGGCGTTTGCCCGGTGTTGATAGCCTCGGTCGCAAGCTCGAGCGGCGGACGGGGCGTCGCAACCGTGCGCGCGTAATACAAGACGACCCCTTGCAACGTGGCGCGCTGCTGGGCGTCCAGCGTGGCACCATTGAGATAGAGGGTGACGTGTGGCTGGCCCCCGGCTCGCAGGTGCTGCTCGAAGTCAGTGGGGATGATCAGGCCCACATCATATGGGTGAGCGCCGTGGGTCGCAAAGGCTGCGCTGACCGCGTCTGCCGAGGTGGCCTCGGTGATCTGGGCACTCGTGAGGGTGCTGCTGACGAACTGGGGCAAAGGTGACTGTCCGGGATTGTAGACCAGCAGCGTCGTGGGCATTGGCTGGCCGTTGCCTGCCAGATGGCTGATGAGCAGCCAGATCAGCCCCAGAAACAGCGGGCCAAGCAGGGCACCAAGTTTATACCTATCCAGCCAGAAATCTAGCGCGTCTTTGCGTGCCATGGCGAGTATCATGCGAGGGTGCATGATGCTTCCTCCTCTCCACGCCGGGCGTTCGCCCGCGATGTCAATCAAGACCTCTTCCAATGTCGCCCCACGTGAGTCATCATCAGGTGTTGGCGCATGCCGTTGGAAAAGGCGCGCACCGGGTCTTTGGCCCGGGCGCGCAGACGTTTCTTTCACCCTGCTCGTTAGCCCATCCGCACCAGTTTCACCAGCGCCGCCAGGCCAGGTCGCTGGCCGTACAGCAAGACGCCCAGGCGGTACAGGCGCGCGGCAAACCAAATGCCAGCGAGGATAGCCAGGAGCATCAAGGCGATCGTCACAACAACCTCCCACCAGGCCACCGCGCCCACGGCCAGACGCATCAGCATCAAGACCGGGGTCCAGAACGGAATATACGACAGCACCCTCACCCAGGTGGCATCGGGTGCAGAGACCGCGAGAAAGAACAGCAGATAGCCACTCAGGGTCAGCAACGAAGGAAGCATGGTCGCACTTTGCACCTCCTCTTGCCGTTTGACCAGCGCGCCCAGTCCGGCATACAGGGTGGAATACAGGAAGAACGCCAGCAGCAGATACACCAGGAACAGGAGGTAGAACGGGATCGATACGCTGGTGAGGTACTGGCTGAATCCTCCCTCCTGCGGGCCAAGCAGCGCGGTCTGAAGCGGGGTTTGCAGGAGCAGCGCCACAATGCCGACGACCACCATACTCCCCATCTGGGTCAGGCATGCTGCCCCAATACCCAGAATCTTGCCGGCCAGCAACTGAAAAGGCGTCGCGGCATTCACCAGGATTTCCATCACCCGGCTGCTTTTCTCTTCCGCCACGCCCGCCGCGACGAGACTACCATAAGTCCCGATAGAGATAAAGAGCAGGATAGCGCCAGCAACGGCGAGGAGATAGTCCGCGGTGCTCTCACTGGTCGGGCGCGTCCCCTGGGTGTAGACGACCGCCACGTCAGGGGGAGCAAACAGACTGCTGAGTTGCGACGAGGTGAGGCCCAGACGATGGGCCACATCGAGCACGTTGAGTTGCTGGGCCATCGCCTGGATTGTGGGCAGATGGGTGTCATTGGTGGAACTGGCGTTGGTATCATAAGTAAAGCGCAGCGCCTGGTTCGGCAAACGCTCCAGCAGCAGCAGGATATCCAGATTGCCCTGCTTGACCTGGCTTTGCAGGCTGCTCAGGGCAGTCTGCGGTTGGCTGCTTATTGCATAGGGAGCGAGGCTTCCCGTCTTGGTTCCATTCAAGGCGGTAGTGATGACAGCCATCAGTCCTGCCTCATCCAGGCCAGCGATCGAGCCAGCTTCATTCACCACGACGATCTGCGTTTGCGCAGGGGTCCCGGCAGTAATATACTGCACAATCGTTGGGATAAAAGGGGCCAGGAAGATGATCACCAGGAGCAAAATGCTGGTGATGAGAAAGGTGCGCGCTTTCACGCGAGAGGTATATTCGCGCCAGATAATCAAACGGATATTGCGCAGGGTGTGCTGGGCCGCGGCACCGCTTGAACGCACCGCGACGGCCAGATAGTCCGATTGTGCGTCTGCTTGCTCTGGACGTTCCACCGATTGCTTTGCCATACTTTCCTGCCTCCTTCCGAGCAGGGACAACGTATACACGTCTTGCTGCGCCGAACCGTTCGGCTCAGTCGCCTCTTTCGACTCCCGCCGAGAGCGCGGACGAAGCGGCGGGCAGCGCGGGCGTGCCCACCATCTCAATGAAGATGTCCGTCAGGGAGGGTTCCACCACCTCGAATCGGCTGATGATGCCGCCGTGCTTCAGCGCCGCCTCCACGATCAGGTTGGGAGGGAGGTTGGCCTGGAACTTCATTTCGAGATAATCCTCGCGGCGTTTGGTGACCTGCACGCCCGGAAGCTGTTCAAGCCAGGACGCCTCCGGGTCATTTTCGAGCTTGAGGCGTGCGACATTGTGCCCATGCTGACGCTTGATCTCCTGCACGTGGCCTTGTTCCACCACGCGCCCCTGGTTGATCAGCACCATGTCTTTACACAACTCCTCAACCTGCTCCAACTGGTGTGTGGAGAAGATGATGGTCTTGCCCCGCCGGTGCAGTTCCAGAAAAGCTTCCTTCAGCATCGTCGCGTTGACCGGGTCCAATCCGCTAAATGGCTCATCCATGATCAGGATGGTCGGGTTGTGCAAGATGGCGGCGAGGAACTGCACTTTCTGCTGGTTGCCTTTGGAGAGGTTCTCGACTTTCTTGTGGCGATTTTCCGTGATCTGGAACCGCTCTAGCCACTCCTCCAGGGCGGTGCGCGCCTCCTGACTGGAGAGACCGGCCAGGCGTGCCAGGAATAGCAACTGCGCCTCGGCCTCCATCTTGGGATAGAGTCCACGTTCCTCCGGCAAATAGCCGAAGGAGCGCCGCGCGACCTCGCGCACCGGGGTGCCATTCCAGGTAATCTGGCCGGAGTCGGGGCGAATGAGGTCCAGAATCATGCGCATGGTGGTGGTCTTGCCCGCCCCGTTTGCGCCCAGGAACCCAAACAGCGCCCCCTCTTGTATTTCCATCGAAAGGTCTGTGATGGCCTGGAACTCGCCAAAGCGTTTGTTAAGGTGTTCAACAATCAGACTCATCGGGATGACTCACTCCTTTCTGGTTGCCCGATCAAACAGGGTCATCAGTTCCCGCGCCTACCCTCCGCGTTGCGTTCAGTGGCATTCGTTGCCTGGCGGACTCGTTGAGCACACTGTAGCATGGAGTTCGTCCGCACGCGACAAAAAATGGCTGCGTGGTGTAAAACGGAGATCAACTGGTGCAAAAACGGGGCTGGCTGGTGTGGCGAAGCTCGGCTGTTTGCGGGGCTTGGTACAATACAGCCAGAGGGAAAGATGACCCGAGCAGAGGAGCACCGTGGATGTTAGAAATCCGCCAGTTGGAAAAGCGTATCGACGGGCGCCGTGCCCTGGCAATCGAGACGCTCGACATCGAGCCAGGCGAGGTGGTCGCGGCGCTTGGCCCGGCTGGCGCTGGGAAGTCTCTGTTGATTGCGCTCCTGGCCGGGGTCCTGTCGCCCAGTGGGGGAACGATCTTGCTGGATGGGAACCCGCTCGTATCCGGCACGAGCCGCATGCGGGAGCAGATGAGCGTGCTCTTCGCGGATGATCTGCTCTATGAGCGGCTCAGCGTCTGGCGCAATCTGGCGTTCGCCTGCCAGTGGCAGGGCGTGCCCACCAGCCGCATCAACGAGGTGCTGGCACAGATAGGACTCAGCGACCAGGCACAGACCGCCACCAAACAACTGACCCCTTCCGGGCAGCGTCGCCTGGCCTTTGCGCGCGCCCTCCTGGGGCAGCGCCGACTGCTCCTGCTCGACCAGCCGACCCTGCGCGCTGACCTGGAGACGCAGCAACTCATGGCGCGCGTGATTCGCCAAACTGCCGAAGCAGGGGCGATGATTCTGCTGACCGATGAAGACCTGGCCTGGGCCGGAACCTGCTGTACGCGCGTTCTGGAACTCGAGGCGGGCCGTGTCACCAAAAGCTATGCGTTTGCGCGCAGCAGCCTCGGCCCGGAGCACGCGGCAGCAGAGCGCTGGACGCCGTTCAAAATGCCCGCCAACAAAGAGGACCGCATTCTCCTCTACGACCCCGGCGCCATCCTCTACGCCACCAGCCGCGACAGCAAAACGTATCTGCGCACTGCCGAGGAAGAACTGCTCACCCAGAGCACCTTGCAGGACCTGGAGGCTCGTCTCACCGGGCACGGCTTCTTCAAAGCCCATCGCGCCTATCTCGTCAATCTCCAGCATCTCAAAGCCGTGGTGCAATACACCCGTGGCAGCTATCTGCTGCTCCTGGATGATGAAGCGGAAACCATGATTCCGCTCAGCAGACAGTCGGAGAAGGCATTGCAAGCATTGTTGGGCTACTGAACGGCTGCTCGTTGCTTCGCACTCACCAGAGATGGCCGATAGAGAAAAAAAGAAGCCTGGTGTGCATGACACCAGGCTTCAAGCAAATATCCAACCGGCGCAGAGCATTGTCTCCCCACCAGCCTGCACCCTCCAACACGCCCCACCCTTACCAGCAGCCCCCCACCAGACGACTGTCCCCGGCAGTTGGCCCCACGCCACGAACCCACAGCAGCCACCCCACCATTCAGCCTGCATCGAAAAGCAGCAGCCACCACATTGCCTTGCCACCACCTTCACCCTGCACGCCCCCAAGCACCTCGACGTAACGCCCCATACACCCACATCCACCCCACCAACCCCACCGGCCACCACCACCTTCAACCCGCTCCGATGAGCCTCTTGAGTGAGTACTCATCTCTGATGACAATAGTACCTGAATCTGCTGAAAATCCCATGAAATTATTCACAAAACCGCTGAATGATTTTTCATATTTCCAGGGGATGATGGGGCAAAAACCACTCTTTCACCCAACAGTTTATTCATCTGGGCGAAAAAGCGTGAGAGGAAAAGCTGCAAGGCAGCGTATCAGGAAGTAGCAGCCAGGGGGAGTGCCAGCGAAAAGATGCCCCCTGCGGGATGGCCGTTCATGGGGAACTCGGCCCAGAGGCATCCATGCTGGCGGGCAACCAGATAACGGCTGAGGTACAGACCCAGGCCCAGCCCCGCGTACTGGCGCTGGAAGCTGTTTTCCGGTCCGCGATAGAAAGCAGTAAAAAGCTTCGCCTGCTCTTCCGCAGGCAAGCCCGGGCCATGGTCACGGATAGAAATCAGCGCCATTTCCTCTTGAGGTATCGTCGCAGCGCCATCAGCCCCCAAAACCAGCGCAGGCGGCAGCAGCGCCGCTCGCGCGCGCTGCACCCCTACCTCCACCATCCCTTCATCGCGCCCAAACTTGATGGCATTATCGAGGAGGTAGCCAAGCACCTGTTCCAGACGCAGACGATCTGCCAGCGCCAGCAGGACCGATTCCCTGGCCGTCAGAGAGAAGTGCATATGTGGCAGCGCGCGCTGGCGCTGTTCGACCAGACGAGACACCATCGCCACCACATCAACCGGCATCGGCTCGATCACCAGCGTGCCACGCTCGATACGCGAAAAATCGAGCAGTTCGCCAACCAGCGTAGACATCCGGCTAACCTGCTGGCTGATGGCTTCCAGCCCGCCTACATCGACGGCCCCGCCTGGGGCAGAGCGGCGCGCCTGGCGCAGCAAAAGCTGCGAGTAGCCCTTAATCACCGTCAGCGGGCTTTTCAGTTCATGCGAAGCCAGACCAATGAACTCATCAAGCGTGTGTTCCTGGCGCGCCACCGCCTGGCGCAGCCCAGAACGCTCCAGCGCGCCCGTTGCCAGAGTGCCCAGCACTGCCCCCGCCCGAAGCGTGCGCTGCTGCTCAACCGCCAGGGGCAGGTCACCCGCGCCCAGCGCCACCAGCATAGCTTCTCCCTCCGGTAGAGCCAGCGGCAGCAAGGCATACCAGGTTATCCCGGCGTCAGCCAGAGTCCTTACAAAAGCGTCCGACGCTTCCGGCTTGCCCGCTGGTCCATAGCCCCTTCGGCCTGGAGCAACAAACATACCCGCGCCTGAGGATGCTACCCAGAGGCAGCGCTCGCGTGTACACAACTCCGCCAATGGCTCCGGCACGTAGCACGCAGCGGCCACCTCGCAAAGAGCAGCAGCCCCCGACCTGGTGAGCGCCAGGCCGCGCCTGACGCGGCAGAACACCAGAAACTCTTGTAACGTCAGCGGCAAGATGCTGGCGCTCCCCGCAGCCTCCAGACGGCTCGCTGCAACCTCAAGAGCGCCAAGCACCTCGTCCTCTCGAACCTGCTGGTCATACTCGACCTGCTCCACGCCATCCTCCCCTGAAAGAAAAACCTCGTGCTGCCCCACCCGGCCACACCTCATCTGCGCCTGCGGCTCGCGCGACAGCGCCTGCCAACTCGTCTACTTAGAAAGAAAGTCGCATATTATATGCCATTCCCTCTAACAACTGGACAGCCATGGTATACTCATGAACGAAAACGTCATCGCTATTACTGCACGCAAGGGGCGCTGAAGATGAAATGCAGCAGTTGTACAACTGAACTTTGGGGGCGACCTGCTGTCTGCCCGGTCTGCGGCGCGCCAACCGGCTTGAGCAGGCGATCATCCAGGCAAACTCCGCCGCCCTGGACTCCAGCGGCCCCGGCGGCTCCGCCACCCCAGCACGCGCCGTCGCAGTCGCAGCCCTTCTTCAACGCTTCGGACCTGCTTGACCCCAACGTGCTCGACGCAGTGCCCCAGGCCCCGCAAGAGACCGGCGCTGCCGATATTTTTTCAACCGGGCCACTGGGAGACGCCATCCCCGAATCTGCCCCGCAGGGCATGATCAATGCCGCCGACCTCTTCGATCCCCAGGTACTGGCCGACCTCACCGGGTCAGGCGACGATGGCAGAAGCTTCCAGAATCGCGCAGAAGCGCCCGCGCGAGATGACTATCCATCGTTTGCCGCCGAGGACGAAGCCGGGTATCAGCAGGACCAGGGCAACTACCCTCCGCCGCCACCTCGGCCCAGCGGCAAAGGGCCGATAGCCCCGCCGCTCTTTAGCCTGACAGCCCTGCCAGCAACGGGACCGCAGCCCAGCATGCCCCCGCCGCCCTCTCCACAGCAACCCTTCTCACCGAGAGACCTCACACCCCAGGCTGACGCCATCGACGAGCCAGATGAAGAAGACTGGAGCCTGCAAAACGGCTATCGCATCGTCGCTGGCCCGCCTCCGTTGGGTGTGCCAGCCAGCCGACCACCTGCGCCAACGCCAGCCAGTCGTCCACCTCTGCCAGGGCCACCCATGCCAACGCCAGGCATGTATCCCGCCGCCCCCTATCCCATGCCCGTCGCGCCCGCCTCAAAGGCAGGGGCACAGCCCGGCAAAGGTCGCCCCTTTTTTAGCACGCTGGGAGGGTTTTTGAGTCTGCTGCTCGTCGTTGTCATCCTGGGCAGCGCCATCGTGTTCGGCGTCGAGCGCTACTTTCAGCTTCAGGCCCTGCAACCCAAACCGGCGCAGACAACCATTGCCTCGCTGCCAACCGTCGCACCCAGAGCAGGCTATACCATCTTCCCCGATCAAAAGCTGGGCATCAGCCTGCAATATGCCAACACCTGGCAGAAGCAAGCCGACACAGATAAAAGCGACTCTACCTATCAGGGTGATCTCTTTTATGCTGGCACGAACCCTGGCTTCAATACCGGCTTTGAGATCGGCTCCTCGCCACAATATGCCAGTTTATCGCCTTTGCAGATCGACAATTACGTTCTGGCAAATCCCTTCCCCCTCACCAACATCACCAGCATCCAGACGTTTCCCACAACCGCTTCGGCCATCCACATCAACGACCAGAACTGGACGGCAGAAGACGCCGATGTGGTCAACAACGGCGTCAATCTGCGTATGACCTGCCTTGCCATCATTCACAATGGGCGCGGCTACGTCATCTTCTACTTTTCGCGCCAGGAAGTCTTCAGCAGCGACTATGCCCAATATTTTCAGCCAATGCTGCTTAGCTTCCGCTTCCTGAATGGCTAGCGACACGCTGGCTGAACGCCTCCCAATCGCGCTGAAACTGCGCCACAGCGGCATCGGTCAGCGGGTCATCCAGCAGGGCGTCAAGCACCTCTGGCGGCGCGGTGAGATCATGCGCGCCCACCAGCAGCGCCTCGGCGGCATCCGCAGGGCTTTTAATGCTCGCCGCCAGCACGCGCGTCTGAGGCGTCATGGCATTCAGCAGGCGGGCCATGCCATCAATCCGCTCGCAGGCGTCCTGCCCAGAGCGGCGCAAGCGCCCAAAATACGGAATCACAAACTGCGCTCCGGCCACCGCCCCGGCATACGCCTGCATCACCGTAAACACGCAGGTGAATGAGAAGCGCGCGCGCGCGCTCCGCAACGCGCTTGCCACCTGCATCCCCACCGGAGTCAGCGGCAGCTTTGCTATCACACGCTCCGGCGCGACCTCGACATATCCCTCCGCCATACGCTGCATCGCGCTCACCGTTTCCCCCACCGGCTGCATAAAAATCGCGCCCGGACAGACCTCCAGCAGCGCCCGCAGCACCTGTAGGTCGCTCATCTGCTGGCCCCGCTGCGAGGCCGCCAGCAGAATGCTGGGGTTGGTCGTTGCCCCAGCCAGCGTCAGCTTGCTACAGACCTGCTCAACATCGGGCAGAAACGCGCTGTCCACATACAGCCCCATTGGTGATCACCTGCCTTTCTGTGAGAATCTTCTCGCGGTTACATCCTCAGAAGGGAACAAAAATATCCCCTTCAGCATAACATAGAGCGGCGCTGGCCTCACTCTTCTTCCGTCAGCGGTTGATTTTCGGGCGGCGAAGGCGGCGCTTGATACAGCGGGAAACCCTGCCCCGCAAGAAACCGCTGCTCAAGGTGCGCGAGCGCGGCGGCTTCCACCGGCTGGTCCCACAGCAGCGGCGAAAACGCAAAGGGGACCGTTCGGCGGTCGTTGCGCTGGCGATCAAGCCAGGCAATCAGCGCGGGCAGCGGTACTTGATAATCGCGGCCCTGGCGCTCACCTGCCAGCGAGCCACCACGCAGCAAGCGGCGCACGTGTTCGGGGTGAAAGCCCAGCGCCTGCGCCACCTGCCCCGAAGTCAGCATCAGCGTCGTCGGGTCCACCTCCGCGTCGGCGGGCAACGCTGCCAACGCCACGCCCATTAACTTGACCAGATTTGCCATTGCCACCACCCTGCCCGCGTCGCCGCTTTCCAGCGCCACGCCCATGCGCCGCAGCAGTTCCGCGCGCAGCGCCTCCACACGCGCCTGACGTCTCTTTTCCATGGCATTCCCCTTCTCAGGTAGCATACAACAAAAGCTGTGCTCCACAACATTTGTTGCATATTGTACACTCCGTCCGAAAGGTGGTCAACGCGCTCCTTGAAGCCTTAAGCCATACAAAAAGACTCAGCCCAATCCCTTCATCAGCAGGTGCGCGATGGTTGGCATCAGCGCTGCCAGACGCTGGTCGCTGTAGCCCAGTGCTCGCGCACCCAACACAAACGATTCGCTGGCCGAAAACAGCCACAGCGCGTACGCCTCCAGGCTGGCTGGTTCCATCTTGCGATACGGCGGCTGCTTTGCCAGCGCCGTCCCCAGCAGAGCGAGATATTCATGCAACAGCTTCATTGCTTCAGCCTGAAACGCCCGGTTGACGCCATACAGGGCGCTCATATACACATGAAACCCATCGGGGTCTTCCATGACCCTGCGCACAATTGCCGAGACGAGCGCCTCTAGCTGATGCTGAAGGTTCCCGCTGCTGCCCAGGGCCGCGCGCACAGCGGCAGATTGCCGCTGCGAAATAGCGCGCAGCAGAGCAAGAAAAAGCTCCTGCTTGCTGTGGAAGTACAGATAAATGGTCCCCTTCCCCAGACCTGCCCGCTCGGCAATTGTATTGATATTCGCCTGCTCAAAGCCAAGCTGCGCAAACTCGCTCGCTGCCACTTGCAGTAAACGGTCATAGGTTGCCTGGCGGGTCTCCGGGTCGGTGCTGCGCGGCATCATCATCCTCCTGGCTTCTCACCACGTGTTGCCCCCACAGAAACAAGGTGTACTGAGACGCTGAACCATAACAGAGAGAAACCTGCAAGGCAGTGTATCACAGTCGATGCCAATATAACTATATCTTGCAATTTCGGGAGCAGCGAAAGAGGCAGAGCGCTTGTTCAAAATCGGTTGAATAACTGCGCCGCGCGCTTGCGTCTGGAGCAATCAGAGGGACAAACACGACAAAATGTGCCAAACTTTCAAGAAGAGTCTTGACAAGAAGGCAAATTCCAGGTACAACATGTTTCAATAGCGCACCAACGACCCCATGATCGCAGAGGCGATGCCGCCCGCAGCATCCCAGGTGCGCCACAGGCGTTGCAGCCTCCTACGCTGGATAATATCTGCCAGCGTAGGAGGCTGTTTGTGTTTCCAGCGCCGGAACAGGACGCCGCTCCAAAATATCTGTGCCGACATTCGCCACTAGAAGCTGCTATTTACTAGGGAGGTTTGAATGGACCAGAGCCAGGCGCCTGTGGCCGGAAGCCACGCACGTTCGAGCAGTTCTCATTCGTCATCGTCATCTGCTGACAATTCGCCTGCTGGCCTTACGCCGAAGCCAGCCTATCCGTTGTACTCGCCTGCTTTCGAGCATGACGCCTGCGGCACTGGCTTCGTGGCGAACACCAAAGGCACGCGCGAGCATCGCATCCTCGCCCTCGCGCTGGGGGCGCTGGCAAATCTGGCGCATCGCGGCGCGATGGATGCCGACGCTGAAACCAGCGACGGCGTGGGCATCCTCACCCAGATTCCTTACCGCCTGTTTAACGCCTGGCTCGCAGAGCAGGGCATGCCACCCGTGGCCGGTCAAAGCCTGGCCGTCGGCATGGTCTTTCTCCCCCAGGACGAAGAAGAGGCCGCGCCTGCCCGCGAGATCATCATCGACGCCTTGGAACGCCGCCGCATCTCGGTGCTAGGCTGGCGCGTCGTGCCAATCAATCCCGACATGCTCGGCGCGTCTGCTCGTAAGACCTGCCCCCGCATCGAGCAGGTGCTGGCGCTGCGTCCCGACGCCACCTCGCCGGAAGAGTTCGAGCGGCTGCTCTATCTGGCGCGCAAAGAAACCGAATCGCGCCTGGCCGCCGCCGGGCTGGAAGAGGTGTATATCGCCTCGCTTTCGGCGCGCACCCTCGTCTATAAGGGGCTGCTGACCGCGGCAAAGCTGCCGCGTTTCTATCCTGATCTGGTCGACCCGCGCTACGAAAGCGCGCTGGCCGTCTTTCATCAGCGCTACAGCACCAACACCTTCCCAAGCTGGCGGTTGGCGCAGCCTATGCGGCTGCTGGCACACAACGGCGAAATCAACACGGTGCAGGGCAATCGCAACTGGATGGCGACCCGCGAAGCGTCCACCCTGGCAAATCACTGGGGCGAAGATGCCGATTGGCTGCGCCCCATCATCGAGCCGGTTGGCAGCGACTCCACCAGCCTGGATAACGCCCTGGAACTGGTGGTGCGCTCGGGCCGCCCGCTGCTGCATGCCCTCAGCCTGCTCGCGCCGGAGGCGTGGGAGGGCCGCCACGATCTTTCGCCCTCCATCAAGAGCTTCTTCCAGGCGCACGCGCCCATGATGGAGCCGTGGGACGGTCCCGCCGCGCTGGTCTTCAGCGATGGCATCATGGCCGGGGCCGCGCTGGACCGCAACGGCCTGCGTCCCCTGCGCTACGTCATCTCGGACGATGGCCTGGTGGTCTGCGGCTCCGAAGTGGGCATCGTCCCGCTGGATGACGCGAAGGTCGTCGCCAAGGGACGCCTGGGGCCGGGCCACGTCTTCGCCGTCGATACGGCGCGCGGCCTGGTGCTGGAAAACGGACAGATCAAAGAAGAATTGGCGCGGCTTCAGCCCTATGCAGAGTGGGTCGAGCGCCATCTGGTCCCCATCACGTCGCACGAGGAGGAGGCGGGCAAGGTTCCCGCCGATTTGCTGGAGCGCCAGGCGCTCTTCGGCTACAGCCATGAAGATGTTGAACTGATTCTGCGCCCAATGGTGCAAGAGAGCGCCGAAGCGACCTGGAGCATGGGCGACGATACGCCGCTCGCCATCTTCTCTCAGCAGCCACGCCCGCTTTCCAGCTACTTCAAGCAGCGCTTTGCCCAGGTCACCAACCCGCCTATCGATTCCCTGCGCGAGCAGTTGGTCATGTCGCTTACGACCTATCTCGGCCCGCGCAGCGATGTGCTTTCCAACGACGAACCCACCGACACGCTCTTGCAACTGTCTTCGCCTTTGCTGGATGATGGCACGTTCGCGGCGGTGCTGGCGGCTGCCAGGGCGCATCAGTTGAAGGTCAACTGTATGCAGACCGTCTACGCGCCTGACGACGACGGCTCTGCTGAGGAAGATACAGCCAGGCCGCTGCTCCGCGCATTAGACGGTCTGGAAGAACAGGCGATTGCCGCCGCCAGAGCGGGGGCCGCGCTGCTGGTGCTGAGTGACCACGACACGCCGCCCGGCACGCTGCCGCTGCCTATGCCGCTGGCGCTGGCCGCTGTACATCACGCATTGGTGCGCACGGGGCTGCGGCTGCGGGTTGGGCTGATCGTGGAAACAGGCGCGGCCTGGGACACGCATCAAATCGCGCTGCTGGTCGGCTACGGCGCAAACGCGGTCCTGCCCTATCTGGCGCTGGCAACCATCCGCGCCCAGGCGGGCAGCCGGAATCTGGAAACCGTGACGCCCGCTGAGGCCGAGCATCGCTATCGCCACGCCATCGAAAAGGGCTTGCTCAAGGTCATGTCGCGCATGGGTCTTTCCGTCTTAGAAAGCTATCTCGGCGCGCAGTTGTTTGAATGCCTGGGCATCAGCCCTGAACTCGTTGAACGCTACTTCCCCGGCACGCCCTGCGCGCTGGGCGGCCTGACGCTTGCCGATCTGCACGAGCAGGCGCTTTTCCATCGCTCCGAATCTGATCGCATCGCCGCGCTGAAGGCGGCCATACCCGCCGAGAGCCAGCCCGCGCCGGACCAGAGCTTGCCCGATGGCGAACGGCGCTCCGGCTCGCTGCGCCCGCGCCTGGTTGATCGTGGCTATGTGCGCTTCCGCCGCGATGGCGAATATCATGCCGCCAATCCGCAGGTGGTCAAGGCGCTGCAACAGGCCGTGGACAGCGGCGCGCAAAGCGATTACCGGCGCTATACCGGCCTGGTCTTTGGTCGCCAGGCAACCTCTATCCGCGACCTGCTGACCCTCCGGCGCGGCCAGCCAATTCCCCTGGACGACGTTGAGCCAGCCGAACAGATCATGCGGCGCTTTGTCAGCACGGCCATGTCGCTGGGCGCGCTCAGCCCCGAAGCGCATCTGACCCTGACGCTGGGCGTCAATCAGATCGGTGCAAAGAGCAATACCGGCGAGGGCGGCGAAGACCCCGACTGGTATACCGGCACGCGCAACGGCGTTTCCACCAACAGCCGTATCAAGCAAATTGCCTCGGGGCGCTTCGGCGTCACGGCCTCGTACCTGGCCCACGCTGAAGAGGTCGAGATCAAGATGGCCCAGGGGTCCAAGCCCGGCGAAGGCGGCCAGTTGCCCGCGCGCAAGGTCACCAATCTGATCGCGCGCCTGCGCCATACCGCGCCGGGCATCCCGCTGATCTCGCCACCGCCGCACCACGACATCTACAGCATCGAAGACCTGGCCCAGTTGATCTATGATCTGAAGCAGGTCAACCCGCGCGCTGCCGTCGGCGTCAAGCTGGTGTCCGAGCGCGGCGTCGGCACCGTGGCAGCAGGTGTCGCCAAGGCGCACGCCGACTATATCCTCATCAGCGGCCACGACGGCGGCACAGGCGCTTCGCCGCTCAATTCGATCAAGAACGCGGGCGGTCCCTGGGAACTGGGGCTGGCCGAGGCCCAGCAGGTGCTGCGCCTGAATGGCCTGCGTGGCCGCGTCAGGCTGCGCACTGATGGCGGCCTGAAGACCGGGCGCGATGTAGTGGTCGCCGCCATGCTGGGCGCGGACGAGTTCGGCTTCGGCACAGCGGCGCTGATCGCCATGGGCTGTGATATGGCGCGCCAGTGCCACCTGGACACCTGCCCCACTGGCATTGCCACGCAAAAAGAGGAACTGCGCAAGAAGTTTACCGGCAAGCCCGAGCAGGTGGTGATGTTCCTGCGCTTCATTGCCGAGGAAGTGCGCGAAATCCTGGCCGAACTCGGCTTCCGCTGCCTCGATGACATCATCGGGCGTACCGATTTGCTCGTCCCGCCCGCCGAGAACGCTGGCGAGGGGAAGCATGCCACGCTGCCGACGCTCAATCTGGAGCCGCTGCTCGCCAGTGGCCCGCAAGAGCCGCCGCGCCGCTATACGCCTGTAGAGCGGCACGCGCCGCTGGCCGACAGCAAGCCGGTAGACGAAGCGGCGCTGCTGGATTATGCGCTGCCGCTGCTGGACCTTGGCGGCAAAGTATTCTTGAATAAACAGATTCGTAATGCTGACCGCACCGTTGGCGCGCGCCTGGCGGGCGAAATTGCGCGCCGCTGGGGCGACAGTGGCCTGCCTCCCGAAAGCATCACCTGCCACTTCACCGGCAGCGCCGGGCAGAGCTTCGGCGCGTTTTGCGTGCCCGGTCTGCGTCTGATTCTGGCGGGCGACGCCAACGACTACGTGGCGAAAGGTATGACCGGTGGGCAGATCATCGTCATGCCCCCACCGGAGCATCGCTTCAACGCCCAGGAGCAAATCATCGTCGGCAACACCGTGCTGTACGGCGCGACCGGCGGGCTGCTGCTGGCGCGTGGCCGCGCCGGGGAACGTTTCGCCGTGCGCAACAGCGGCGCTGTCGCCGTCGTCGAGGGCGTGGGCGATCACGGCTGCGAGTACATGACCGGCGGCGCGGTCGTGGTGCTGGGGCCGACGGGCCACAACTTTGGCGCGGGCATGTCGGGCGGCATCGCGTATGTCTATGACCCAGAAGGCTGTTTGCCCGGCCTGCTGAACCCGCAGATGGTGCGGCTGGAGAACATCGAGAACGAGACCGAGGCCGCCGACCTGAAGGCGCTGATTCGCCAGCACGCGCAGATGACGGGCAGCGACATCGCCTTTAAGTTGCTTGCCAATTGGGAACAGGCGCTGGCATCGTTCTGGCGCGTGGCCCCTGAAGCCGCCGATCAGGCGACACAGCCGCTGCGCCCTGTGGTCGCCAGCCTGAACAACACGCCCATCGACTATCTTCACACGGTCGATATGCCCGCAGCGCTGGAGAAAGAGAAGGCCGTCTAGTCGCACTGCATGCCCGATATGGTCATTTTGTGCAAAATGACCATATCGGGTCTTTTTTACGGCTGTTGACCTGGCATTTTTCTGTACTCGCGCCAACGCGATAAGCCTCCGCCTGGGGGGAAATGCGCTTGAGGCAGCATTACTTGTGCATACTGCACATGTAATAAGAGTATCCGATATGATATAAGCTGTCAATCGTCAAAACACCCAGCATGAGAAGCACCTTATTTGTGCATACTGCACAACACTTTCGCATCAAGCTGAGGGTTGAAGCATCCTTCTTGACCCGGCAGAGCAGACGTTATAGGATGGAGACACGCAAAAGAGAAACTTTCAATATGGGGGATGAGCAGCGCCCGTGGCAGAGCTGAAGACGGGAACCAGCATCAATGGGTATCAGGTGGAACACAGCCTGAGCAGCGGCGGCATGGGCAACATCTACCTGGCGCACGATACAACTGGCAAGCAGGTCATTCTCAAGTTCCCGCATATCGACATCATCGGCGATCCAGCCCTCTACGAGCGCTATCGGCGCGAGTTGGAGATTGGGCATACGCTGCGCCATCCGTTTATCCAGCACCTGCTAGACGCCGGAGAATACGATGGTCGCCCCTATATGGTCATGGAATATGTGGAAGGGGAGACGCTGCGCGCCTATCTGGGCAGCCACGCGCCGCTGCCGGTTGACGAAGCGGTGCATCTGCTAGATGAACTGTGCCAGGGCGTCGCCTACTGCCATGAAAAGGGTGTCTTCCACCGCGACCTGAAGCCGGAAAATATCCTGATTACCCCTGCGGGGAATGTGACCATCATCGATTTCGGCATCGCGCTGCTGCGTGGCGCGCGGCGCATTACCTGGGCTGGCCTGAGCAGCACCGTGGGCACCCCCGACTACATGGCCCCCGAGCAGGTGCAAGGCAAACGCGGCGACGCGCGCACCGACATCTATTCGCTGGGCGCTATCGGCTATGAGATGCTTTCCGGCCAGCCACCCTTCGGCGGCGATAATCCGCTGGCGGTCATGGGCCAGCACCTCTATGGCACCATCCAGCCGCTTCCTGAACTGAACGCCAACGTGCCGCCGCTGCTGGACCGCGTGATGCAGAAGGCGCTGCGGCGGCTGCCCGACGAGCGCTACCAGAGCGTCGAAGAGTTCCAGCAGGCGCTGCTGCACTATCCCGAGGCCGGGCTAGAGGCGCAGGAGACCGTCAGGCCGCCGCGCTGGGTGGATACGCACGCGCGCCTGTGGCAATCGCTGAAACTCACACTCATCATCCTGGCAATTCTGGGCGGCATCGTCCTGATCGGCGTGCTGGCGCAGTTTGCTCATGGGCATTGACAGGCCTTGCTTCATCTCTCGCTTGTCACTGGTAGCGCCGCCTTCCAGGCGGCTAAACGTTTAGCCGCCTGGAAGGCGGCGCTACCAGTGGTCAGCTTCGCTGGCCCTCCACATTGGGGAGAAGCTCCTCACGAAGACCAATAGACGAAGCCCAGCGCCTCGTCTTCATCCGATTCCCACAATCCGCCATCGATATTGACACAGCGCCCCTCGTGCAGAATAGTCGGCTCGCGCGCAAACGTGGGGGAATGCCCATGCACCAGGCGCTTGCCACCAAAGGTTTCCAGCAGCAGATCGACGTTGGCGGCATCGCGCAGTTCGCCGCGACGGCAGAGCAGATCAAAGAGCGCGGCGATGCGGTCAAGATCATCGCTGCGCATAATTGCCCCCACTGCCTCGTTGACCTCTTCGATACTGCCGCCAAGCTGGCGATAAGCCATGCTGTCGCTGTGCAGATACAGCGTCTCGCCCACCAGCGCCATCGTGGGCAGATCGCGCAGCCAGGCCGCTGCCTCCTGGTCGCGTTCCATTGTCTCGAGGTCAAGGAAGCGCCCGCCATTCAGCAGCCAGCGGCTTGCGACCTCGCCGTATGCTGTGCGGCGGCGCTCGGCCAGCACCGCGCACATCAGAATATCGTGGTTGCCCAGCAGCGGAATCAGATTGCCGCCCGCGCGGCGTGCCTGCGCTTGCAACTGGCGCAGCAGCGCCACCACGCCCGCGCCATCTTCGCCGCGATTGAAATAATCGCCAATGCAGACGCCCGTCACCGGGCCAGCGGCCCAGCGGCTGCGCTCGTCGATGATTCCAGCCTCGCCGAGCAGCGTCAGCAGACGGGGCCGCGCGCCGTGGATGTCGCCAATGGCCCACTGCCGCCTGTGCTCATTCGTCGCAAACATTCCAGGCATCCTCATGGCTAGGCCGTCTTCCAGCATGTCTGCTGTTCCCAGTCCGTCACCTGCGTTTGATACGTTCGCCACTCGCGGCGCTTCATCTCCAGAAAGCGCGCGAAGATATATTCCCCAAACGTATCACGCATCAGGCGGCTTTCGCTGAAGGTCGCCAGCGCTTCGCCCAGCGACAGCGGCAGCCAGGTCGCGCCCAGCGGCAGGCGTTCGCTCGTTTCAAATGGATAGACCTGCTCCTCCACCGGCTCGGGTGGGTTCGCCTGCTCGTCGATGCCCGCCAATCCGGCGCGCAGCATCGCCGCCAGCGCCAGATACGGATTGCAGGATGGGTCGCCGCCGCGCAGTTCCACGCGCGCCAGGTCTGGCTGGGCGCGCGGCGTCACCGGCACGCGAATAAACGCCGAGCGGTTTTCGTGCGCCCAACTGATCGTCGCCGGAGCCTCGTAGCCGCTGGCAAGGCGCTTGTAGGAATTGACAAGCGGATTCGTGACAGCGGTAAAGGCGGGCGCGTGCTGAAGCTGTCCGGCAATGAAGTGCCGCGCCAGGTCCGAAACCGTGCGGTGGCTCTGGCCGCCAAAGAGATTCGCGCCGTCATCCCTGGCCCCCAGCATCTGATGGATGTGCATACCGGAACCGCTCAGGCCGTTGAATGGCTTGGGCATAAACGTGACGCGCAGCCCATGCTGACGCGCCAGTTGCCGCGCCAGATATTTGAAGATGACGATATGATCGGCGGCGCGCAAGGCGTCGGCGGCGGCCAGATCGATCTCGTGCTGGCCTGGCGCGACCTCGTGATGGCTCCCCTCGACCTCGATGCCGCTGGCGCGCAGGGCCGCCACCAGTTCGTGGCGCAGTTTCGTTCCCTGATCGACGCTCACCCCAAAGTAGCCATCCTGATCTTCCGCCAGTGGGTGCAAGCGCCCATCAGCATCGGCCTGGCAGATATAAAACTCGATCTCCGGCGCGGCCTGATAGGCGTAGCCGCGTTCGGCGGCAGCCGCCAGCGCCCGGCTGAGCACAGCGCGCGGGTCGCCCGGAAAGGGATGGTTATCCATCGTATACAAGGCGCACATCAGCAGCCCTTGCTGTTCCAGCGCCTCTTCGGAGGAGACGACGGCAAACGTCGCCGCGTCCGGGCGCAGCAGCATATCGCTTTCGTGCAGCCGCACCGCGCTTTCGATGCTGGAGCCATCGGCCCATTGGCCGCGCTTCAGCACAGCGGGCAATTGCTGCGCCGGGATGCTGACGCCGCGCATCTGCCCGCTAATATCAGTAAACTGGAGCGAGATCGTGTGAATGCCACGCGCTTCAATGGCGGCCAGCATGCGCTCCACCGCTGCTGACCCTGGCTCGGCATCATGTTGACGATCCATGTGCGTGTTTCTCCTGCTCTAGCATGCCAACAGAAACAACGGCAGCGCTGGCATCGTCGGTGCCTCCGCGAGCCAGCGCCTCGCTGGTCACGAAATCGGCCAGCGCCTGATCGCTTTCCTCCCTGGTGATGAGCGCCGCAAACTCCGGGGCGCTGATGCTGCCCCAGACGCCATCGCTGCATAGAATAAAGCGGTCCCCGGATTGTGGCTCAACCCGCGCCGTATCCACCTGCACCATCGGGTGGTCGCCCAGCACACGATGCAGCCGGTGGCGCGACCCTGTGTGAGCCTGGCCGCTCAGCCAGGTCCAACGCAGCAGCCCCATTTGGCGCGCCAGAGAATGATCGGTGGTCAACTGCGTCACCTGGCCTGCGCGCACCAGATACACCCGGCAATCGCCAACATGCGCGATCAGCGCTTCCCCTGGCGTGCAGACCAGCGCGCTCAGCGTCGTCTTCAAGGCGATAGAACGGTCCAGCGCCTGCTGCCAGAGGGCCAGATTCGCACCCTGCACAGCCGCCTTCAACGCGCGACGGGTGAGCGCGCCGCGCTTGCAATCTTCTGCAAGCTGCGCGCTCACCCAGTCACACGCCAGGGCGCTTGCTTCGGCGCTCGCGTCGTAGCCGCCCAGGCCGTCGGCGATGGTTACGAGCACGCTTCCCCCCACCAGCGAATGCGTTGCGATGCAATCCTGGTTGATCTGACGAGACGGGCCGGGGATGCTGCTGGTTCCCACCGTCAACTGCATTATGCGCCCTCACCCTGCACGGCCACCGCTTCCTCCGTTTGCAGCAGCGGCGCGGGCCGCTCTTTGTGGAGAATCGCAACCTTTTGCTGCCTGCTTCTCACGAAGAGCAATGCCACGCCCAGCACCATAAAGACCAGCACTACGCCAATGGCAATCTGCCAATCGGTTGCATTCGAGCCGCCGGAAGTAATCGCCAGATAGATCACACCAGCCAGCATGCCAACGTTCAAGAGCAAGCCCAGCGCGGGTATTACTTTGTGCTTGATGGGATGATAGTTATCGGCAGTCTCTTTGCGGAAGGCAAAGAGCGCGATCACGCAGGTCATGCCATAGAGCAGGAAGGTGCCGATATTGCTCACTGCCGTCACCTGGGTCAGCGTATCGACGGGAGCAAAGGGGCCAATGCCGGTGGAAGCGTACACGCCCACCAGCGCCGAAAGCGCCGTCAGCACAATGATGCCGGTATGTGGCACAGCATATTTGCCGTGCATCAGGCCAAAGAAGCTGGGGATTTCTTTGTCGCGGCCCATAGCAAAGGTCACGCGCACGCCCGTATTCAGACAGGCCAGCGTGGTGCCAATGATGGCAATAGCGACAGTAACAGCGATGATAATCGTGAAGGCAAAGCCGAAGCCGCCCAGCCAGTTGCCGATGATGTTCGCCATATCACCAATGGGCGCTGAGGAGGATGCGGCTGCGGCCAGGCCAGTGCCACTCGCGTTCTTGTACTGGCTGCCCATAAAGAAGTTGGCCGCGACATACTCGAAGACGTAACAGAGCAATCCTTGAATGACCAGCGAGAGGATGATGCCCAGCGGAATGTTGCGCTTGGCATTCTTGGTCTCTGCGCCCAGCGATGTGATGCTCTCGAAGCCCACCAGCAGCAGAATCGCAATCGTCGCCTGGAAGATCACATTGCTGAAGGCATGCGGCCTGACCACATCGATGACGCTGGAGTAATCGTAAGTGTTGCCGCCATGCGCCAGGCGATAGGCAATTGCCAGGATGCCCAACACCACCAGCGCGACGATCTGAATGACGTTGATGCCGATAGCCGTTGAAGTCGAGCCGGTGATGCCGCGATAAGCCACGCTCCCAACACCAATCGCCATGACAATTGCTATCAGGTACGCAAACCAGGGCTGCGTGGCAAAGCCAATGCCAAACAGACCGGCCACGTACTGAATCAAGGTCGAGAAAACACCTACCATCAAGCCAGGATAAATCCAATAATACAGGTGTGAGGTCCAGCCAACGACAAACTTCGCCAGGCGGGCGAAGCGATAATGCTGGCCCTCCTCGCGGTTCAGCAGCGCAGCCTCAGCAAAATAATAGCTGCTGCCGGTGCCTGCCTTGGGAAAGATATTCGCCAGTTGGGAGTAAGAATAGGCCGTTAAGAATGCCAGCAGGAGCGCGGCGAGCAGGCCGGGCACCATATCCATCGCGGTGGTGGCGCCACTAACATTCTGGGCCGACTGAATCTGAAAGGTCAGCCAGAGGAACGCTCCTGGCGCAATCAGCGCCATGGCATTAACGGTGACGCCGGTCAGCCCCAGCGTCGCTTTCATGCCGCCTGTCGAGGCTGCGGGTTCGGAACTTGCCATAGTAGTCTTCTCCTCATGGTGGTGGGCGTGTAGCCCATCAAGATGACCAATCTGGCAGCGCTAAGGCCCAACTTGCTCGTGAAGAGAGACTGGAGAGGGCTTGGAACTCTCCAGAACCATCAGGCCCCGTTGACCAGATTCCCCCAGGATACGCTTGCGAACACGCGGGTACGGTTCGCGCAAGTGCCCCATTTCATCGTCGAAGTTAGGGGCCAACTTTGGCACGCAGAGCTAGCTGTGTCCTCGCGCCAACGCGATGGGCCTCCGCCATGGAGAGGAGAGATACCGAGGATGTGGATTGTGCATTATGCACACATACCAAGAGTAACTGATACAAGTGAAGCCGTCAACCGTCAAAATATCCAGCGTTAACAGCGATTCGTCTGTGCACAATGTACAGTTCCCGTTCAGGGGTGAAGACCCTGGGCAGCCGGGCTTGACAAACCTTGGCAGGATACGTTATAGTATTGGCAATTCACCAGAGCGCAAAACGCTAAAGGGAAGAGTACCCGGACCATCACCAGCAGAGACCAGGCGGTTGGTGCAAGCCTGGAGGTCGACGACCGGCGAACAAGGCCCCTGAGTGTGGGAAGAACGAGGTTGCGGGAGCAATCCTCTAGTAGACTCCACCGGCTGCCACCGTTATCAGGCTAGAGTGTGTTGGCACTCGAAGAGGCTCGCTGCCGCAAGGCGCGAGCGAACAAAGGTGGTACCACGAACCCGCGTCTTTTCAGGCGCTGCTCGTCCTTTACGAGCAGCGCCTTTTTGTATGCCCGAAACAATCCTGTAACCAGATGAGGAGAACGAGTATGGCAAGTTGCCCCGAGTGCGGCGGCGATGTCCCCGCTGCAAACATCGAGCGCGGCGAGATTCTGCCCTGCCCCGACTGCGGCGCAGAACTAGAGGTGCGCAGCATCGAGCCGGTGGTGTTGGAACTGGCCCCCGAAGTCAAAGAGGACTGGGGCGAGTAGGCTTAGCGTTCGCCTGTAGCGCCACCATCTCTGGCGGCGAGACGTATGGAGATAGACAAAGGAGGCCCGGCTTGGGGAAGGCGCAGTCACTGTAGGCATTCTGGCATCGCGGGTGCGCGTCGAAGAGAAACTGCTGATGGAAGCGTTTCGCGCGCGCCAGGTCGATGTGGTTTTGATCGATGACAGCGAACTGATCTTCGATCTCGCGGCCCAGCAGCATTACTGGGGCCGCTATGACATCGTATTGGAACGCAGCCTGAGCCAGTCGCGCGGCATGTACCTGCTGCACACGCTCGCGCAGCTTGGTGTGCCAACTATCAACCGCTACGACGTGGCCGCCGTCTGCAACGACAAATACCTCACGACGGCTGCCCTGGTCCGTGACCAGGTTCCCACGCCGCGCACATTGCTGGCCTTCACCGCTGAAGCCGCCCTGCGCGCGCTGGACGAGATCGGCTATCCGGCGGTCCTCAAGCCGGTAGTTGGCTCCTGGGGGCGATTGCTCGCCAGGGTCAATGACCGCGACGCCGCCGAGGCGCTGCTGGAACACAAAGAGACGCTTGGCTCGTACCAGCACAGCATCTTCTACATTCAGGAATATATTGCCAAGCCTGGCCGCGACATTCGCGCCTTCGTCGTCGGGGACCGCACCATCTGCGCCATCTACCGCGACTCCAGTCACTGGATTACGAACACGGCGCGCGGCGCGAGCACCAGCAACTGCCCCGTGACGCCCGAACTCGACGCGCTTTGCACCGCTGCGGCGCGCGCCGTGGGCGGCGGCATCCTGGCCGTGGATGTGTTCGAGAGTGAGCGCGGCTTGCTGGTCAACGAAATCAACGCCACGATGGAGTTTCGCAACAGCATCGCGCCAACCGGCGTGGACATTCCCGGCATCGTCGCTGATTACGCGCTGGCCGTGGCGCGCAGGGAGGTGGCCCGATGAGCATACAACACGAACAGGCCGCTCCTGCGCGCGTCTCCATTCTGGGCGGCTCCGGCTATACCGGCGGCGAACTGGCGCGGCTGCTGTTGCAGCATCCCTTTGTGCAGATTGCTCAAATCGCTTCGTCGCATCACGCCGGGAGCTATCTGCACAGCCTGCATCCCAACCTGCGCCCGGCTGGCGGGCGGCCACCCATCCGGCTGGTTGCGCCTGAGACGCTGGAGCCGTGCGACGTGCTCTTTGTCGCGCAGCCGCACGGCGTCAGCATGGGGCAGATCGAGCGCTATCAGGCGCTGGCCCCGCGCGTCATCGACCTGAGCGCCGACTTTCGGCTGCGCCGCGCCGATGATTACTCGCGCTGGTATGGGCACGCGCACCCGCGCCCCGACCTGCTGGGACGCGCCGTCTATGGCATCCCTGAACTGCACCGCGCCGACTTGCCCGAAGCGCGGCTTATCAGCGGGGCAGGCTGCCTGGCAACGGCGGCCATTCTGGCGCTGGCTCCGCTGGCGCGGGCTGGTGTGCTGGACCGCGCCGCGCCGTTGGTAATCGAAGGCAAGGTCGGCTCCTCCGCCGCTGGAGCAGAGCCGGGCGCCAGCTCGCATCACCCTGACCGCAGCCACGCGGTGCGCTCCTTCGCGCCCACCGGCCACCGGCACACGGCAGAGATTATGCAGGAGCTTGAATGGCCCGAAGCCAGCGCCGAGGCAGGAACGGCAAGCGGCATCTACTTTTCGGCCACAGCGGTGGAACTGGTGCGCGGCGTGCTCATCACGGCGCAGGCGTTCTTGCGCGAGCGGCTCAGCGATGCCGATCTCTGGCGCATCTATCGCGCAGCCTATGGCAGCGAGCCGTTCATCCGCATCGTCAAAGAGCGCTCCGGCGTCTATCGCTACCCAGAGCCGAAGATCGTCACCGGCAGCAATTATTGCGATATCGGCTTTGAAGTCGAGCCAGGCACGCGGCGCGTCGTCGTCATGGCCGCGCTCGATAACTTGATGAAGGGCGCGGCGGGCAACGCCGTGCAGGCGCTCAACGCGGCCATGGGCTGGGATGAAACCACCGGGCTGACCTTTACCGGGCTGCATCCAATTTAGCGCAAGATTCACAGCAAGCGATCAGTCTCCACAAAGATGTCGAGGCTGGGGGAGTTTTTGTCTCTTTTAGCTGACTAGTTGGTTATCGCTGCGTCAGAGGCAGCAAGGCGAGCTTGTAGCGCCGCCGTCCCTGGCGGCAAATCGTCGGGCTGCCTCAACGATTTGCTCAGATAGCAACATTCGCGTTGGCGAAGCGTTTGGCCGCCAGGGACGGCGGCGCTACAAGCAAAATACGTTGCTCCAACCGAGTTGGATAGACAAACTTGAAAGGATAGATACGATGCTAACTGTGATTAAGATTGGCGGCGGGCGCGGCATCAACCCCGCTGCGGCCCTGGCCGATATTGCCGAGCGGATCGCCGCTGGCGAGCAGATTGTGGTGGTGCATGGCTGCTCTGCCGCTGCCGACGCCCTGGCGTCGGAATTGGGTGAGCCGGTGCGCTACGTCACCTCGACAGCGGGCGTGCGCAGCCGCTATACCGACGCGCGCATGATGCAGATTTTTCTGATGGCGGCGCTGCGCGTCAACGCCGAACTGGTGCAGCAGCTTCAGGGGCTGGGCATCAACGCCCTGGGCCTGAGCGGGCTGGATGGCGCGCTCTTGCGTGGGCCGCGCAAAGAGGCGCTGCGCATTGTGGAGGATGGCCGCCAGCGCGTCATCCGCGACGACTTCACCGGGCGCGTCGAGCGCGTCAACACCGATTTGCTGCGCCTCCTGCTGGCGCAGGGCTATACGCCGGTCATCGCGCCGCTGGCCCTGGCCGACACGGGCGAGGCCGTCAACGTCGATGGGGACCGTGCCGCCGCGATGGTTGCCGCCGCGCTGGAAGCCGATACGCTGGTCATCCTCTCGAATGTGCCGGGGCTGCTGGCCGACGCCAGAGATGAGCGCACGCTGGTCACCTCGTTGTGCAGCCAGAACATGAGCCAGTACGAGGGCCAGGTGAGCGGCGGCATGCGCCGCAAGCTGATCGGCGCGCGAGAAGCGCTGCAAGCGGGTGTCCGCCGCGTGGTGCTGGCCGATGGCCGCGCCGACCATCCGGTACAGGCCGCCTTGGCGGGGAGAGGAACGGTGATCGTATGACAACGAGATTCGAGAGCATCACCGAAATCGAGCAAGACACCGAGACACGCTATGAGGCCATTGCCACGTCGAAGCGCCCTATTCGGCTGGTGCGCGGCGAAGGGGCGGTTGTCTTCGACGACCAGGGGAACCGCTACATCGACTGCGTGGGCGGCATCGCTGTCGCCAACGTCGGCCATGCCAACCCGCGCGTCGTCGCCGCGATCATAGAGCAGGCCGCGCGGCTGATAAGCTGCCCCGAACTCTTTCATAACGACGTGCGCGCCGCCTATCTGGAGCGTCTGGTGGCCGCCTTGCCCGCCGGAATGAACCGCGTCTTTCTCTGCAATTCCGGCACCGAGGCGATTGAAGCGGCCATCAAGTTTGCGCGCTTCGCCACCGGGCGCGCGCAGATTATCGCCGCGATGCGCGGCTTTCACGGGCGCACGCTGGGCGCGCTCAGCGCCACCTGGGAAAAGTCTTACCGCGCGCCGTTCGAGCCGCTGGTCCCCGACTATACCCATGTGCGCTACAACGACGCGGCGGCGCTCGACGCGGCCATTTCTGAGCGCACCGCTGCCGTCATTCTGGAGGTCGTGCAGGGCGAAGGCGGCGTCAGACCGGCCAGCCTGGACTATCTTCAGGCAGCGGCGCGCCTCTGCCAGGAACGCGGCGCGCTCCTGATTCTGGATGAGGTGCAGACCGGCTTCGGACGCACCGGGCGCATGTGGGCCTGCGAGCACGCGGGCATCACGCCCGACCTGCTCTGCCTGGCAAAGGGCATCGCGGGCGGCATCCCCATGGGCGCGACGGCCCTGGGGCCGCGTGTGCCGACTATCCCCAATGGGCTGCACAGCAGCACCTTTGGCGGCAATCCGCTGGCTTGCGCGGCGGCCATCGCCACGCTGGACGAACTGACCGAACGTCATCTGCCCGAACGCGCGGCGGCGCTGGGCACGCGCTTGCTGGAGCGCTTGCAAGCGCTGGCCGCCACATCCTCCCTGATTCGCGAGGTGCGCGGGCTAGGGCTGATGCTGGGCATCGAACTGCGCGAACACGTGCAGCCCCAACTGAAAGCGCTGGCCGAGCGCGGCGTGCTGGCGCTGACGGCCAGCCCCTACGTCATTCGGCTGGTGCCGCCGCTGGTAATCGAAGACGAGCAAGTTGAGCAAGTCGCTGCCGCGCTGGAAGAGGTGTTGCATGGCGATTAAGCGAACGGTTGACGCGCCGACATCCCCAACCTGGACGCAGGCCGACGAAGAGTCCTTGCTGACTGGCATGCTCTGGCATTACACCCCATCCGGCACAGAACGCCCGCTCTCCGAATGGCTTTGCGCCCACCTGGGCACCTCGGCGCTGCGGCTGGCAGTGGATGCCGTTGGCAATTTCATCGCCGAACTGCCCGCGACAGTTGCGACACCTGAGCCGCCCTGCGTGCTGCTGGGCCACCTGGACACCGTTCCCGGCTATATTCGGGTGCGCCGCGAAGATGGGCGGCTCTATGGGCGCGGCGCAGTCGATGCCAAAGGGCCGCTGGCGGCGTTTATCGCGGCGACGCGGCGACTGGCCGCCAGCGGCACGCCGCGCTGCCGCCCCGTCATTGTCGTCGGGGCTGTCGAGGAAGAGGCAGCCACTTCCCGAGGCACGCGTGCTGTGCTCGAACGCTGGCAGCCGGCCTATACGATTATTGGCGAACCCAGCAGCGCCAGCGCCGTGACGCTCGGCTATAAGGGTCGGCTGCTGGTTTCGTATCGCGTCGAGCGACCCGTCGCCCATACCGCCCGACCCGAAGAGAGTGTATGCGCGCGTGCCGTCGCCTTCTGGCAAACGGTGCAGCAGGCGGCAGATGACTGGAACGCCGCCCATGTCGCCCCGCTGAGCCAATCCAGCTTTTTCGCCGCGCTGATGCCCTCGCTGCGCTCCATCAACTCTGGCAGCGATGGCTTCAGCGATTGGTGCGAACTCCAGATTGGCTATCGCCTGCCGCCCGATTACGATACCAACGCGCTGGAAAGTTGGCTGGCGCAAGAAGCGCAGGCCGACGGCGCGCAGATCACCTGCCGGGCCGCGGAGGTCGCTTATCAGGGGCCGCGCCGTGGCCCGCTGGTCAGCGCCTTTGTGCGCGCCATGCGTGCCGAAGGCATTACCCCGGCGTTCAAGCTCAAGACCGGCACATCGGATATGAACGTCGTCGCGCCGGTCTGGCAGTGCCCCATCCTGGCTTATGGCCCCGGCGATTCGGCGCTGGACCACACGCCCAACGAACATATCGACCTGGCCGAATATCACCAGGCCATCAGCGTGCTGGAACGCGCGCTGGCCGAACTGGTGAGCGCGCCCGCGCGGGAGGAAGCACGAGCATGAACGACTCCACCGAACCAACATACACATCCGTTCCCGCGCTGTACATCGTCGATACGACGCTGCGCGAGGGCGAGCAGTTCAGCGGCGCGCATTTCACCTCGGAGCAGCGCCTGACTCTGGCTCAGCAGCTAGACGCCTTTGGCGTGGACATCATCGAAGTGCCCTCGCCCCGGCTGTCGCCGCAAACCGCCGCCGACGTGCGCGCCCTGGCCGCGCTGGGGCTGCGCAGCCAGATTGTCGCGCACATCCGCTGTACCACCGCCGATCTGGAAGCAGCGCAAGCGGCAGGCGTGGCAGGCGTGCACATCTTCTATGGCGCATCGCCGCAGTTGCGTGCCCACAGCCACGGGCGCTCGCTGGAGCAGGTCGCCCGCGAAGCAGCCACGCTGGTACGGCAAGCGTTGGCGGCTGGCCTCTACACGCGCTTTAGCTGCGAAGACGCCTTTCGCACGCCGCTGGATGACCTGACGCGCGTCTTCGACCCGGTGGTCGCAGCGGGCGTGCAGCGCATTGGCTTGCCTGACACGGTGGGCATCGCCACGCCCTGGCAGATCATTGAGCGCGTGGCGCAGCTACGCGCGCGCTATCCGCAGGTGGGCATCGAGTTTCACGGGCACAACGATACCGGCTGCGCCGTCGCCAACGCGCTGGCCGCCCTCGAAGCGGGAGCCGACTGCATCGATGTGACGGTGCTGGGCATTGGCGAGCGCAACGGCATCACCTCGCTCAGCGGCTTGATCGCCGGAGTCTACCCCCGCTGGCGCGGCCTGCTGGAACGCTACGATCTGACCCGCCTGCCGGAGCTTGATCGCGCCGTGGCTCGCTGGCTGGGCATGCCCATCCCCTTCAACAGCCCGATCACCAGCGACTCAGCCTTCACCCATCGCGCGGGCGTGCATACCAAAGCGGTGCTGCGCATGCCCGGCGCGTATGAAGCGCTAGACCCGGCCAGCTTTGGCCTGCTGCGGCATATCGATACCACCTCGCGCCTGGTCGGGCGTCACGCCCTGCGAGCACGCGCGGCAGAACTGGGCATAGCCCTGGATGAAGCCGCAGCGCGCGCCGCCGCCACCGCCATCAAGCGCCTGGCCGATGCAGGACCGCTGCCGCAAGCCGCCGTCGATGATGTCATTCGCACCTGCGCGCGGGCCGGGGTGATGCCAGAGGCAGTCAATCAAGACTGATGCATGCGCCGTTATTTGGTAGCGCCGCCTGGAAGGCGGCTCAACGTCGGGCTGATGCTGCTATGCGCCCTCTTGGTGGAACGTCTGTTGTCGTGCAGCGTCTAGCCGCCTGGAAGGCGGCGCTACCAAATAAATCACATTCAGAACATCAAAAGGATTCACAATAAAGGGAGCAAACATGTGGGCACCTTGACCGAAGAGATTTTGAGCCGCAAAGTGGGGCAGCGCGTTCATGCTGGGGAAATCATTGTCGTCGATCTGGACCTGGTGATGAGCCATGATACCACCACGCCGCTGGCAATGGAAGCCTTCTATGGCCTCACGCGCCCCGAAACGGCAGCGGAGGAGGAAGGCGCTCCGCGCCGCGGGGTTTTTGACCGAAGTCGCGTTGTGATCGCCTTTGATCACATCGTGCCAGCAGCAACCATTCAAGCCGCCACGTTGCAACGCGACATTCGGCGTTTCGCTCATCAGCAAGAACTGAGCCATGTTTATCAACAAGGCGTCGGACATCAGATTATTGTCGAAAAAGGCTTTGTCGTGCCCGGCGATGTCGCCGTAGGAGCCGACAGCCACACCTGCACCTATGGCGCGCTGGGCGCGTTTGCCACCGGCATGGGGTCGACTGATATTGGCGTGGCCTACGCCACAGGCCAGACCTGGCTGCGCGTCCCGGAAACCATTGCTGTCCGGCTCGTCGGCGAGTTTGCGCCGGGCGTCTATGCCAAGGATGCCATTTTGCATATCGTCGGCATATTGGGCGCGGATGGCGCGAGCAACTACGCCGTCGAGTTCCTGGGCGAAACCGTCGAGCGCATGACCCAAAACGAGCGCTTCACCCTCTCGAATATGGCGATTGAGATGGGCGCAGAGGTTGGGCTGATTGCTCCCGACGCCACGACGGTGGAGTACCTGCGCCCGCGCACCACGCGCGCGTTTGAACTGGTGCAGCCCGACGCGCCCGAATACTGCCGCGAGATCGTCGTCGATGTCTCCCAGCTTGAGCCGCAAATTGCCTGCCCGCCCGATGTCGATCACGTCGTGCCGCTGCGCGAGGTCGCCGGGCTGAAGATCGACCAGGTTTTCCTGGGCACCTGCTCCAACGGACGCATCGAAGACCTGGCGATTGCCGCCGCGATGCTGCGCGGCCAGCAGGTGCATCCCGATACGCGCATGGTCGTCGTGCCCGCCTCGCGCGAAGTCTACCTGGAGGCGCTGCGGCGCGGCTACATCGAAATCTTCACCGAGGCGGGCGCGCTGGTCGAGGCGGCAAGCTGCGGCCCCTGCATCGGGCGGCACCAGGGCGTGCTGAGCGCGGGCGAACGCGCCCTGACGACCATGAATCGCAACTTCACCGGACGCATGGGCGACCCCACCGCAGAGATTTACCTGGGCAGCCCGGCCACCATCGCCGCCTCGGCCATCGCTGGCGTCATCACCGACCCACGCGGCGCGCTGGTCGCGTGAATCGCTTGTAGCGCCGCCGTCCCTGGCGGCTTACCGTTGGATTGCCGAGACGATTGCCCCAGCTTGTAACGTTCGTCCTGGCGCAGCGATTGGCCGCCGGGGATGGCGGCGCTATAAACAAGGTTCGCTCAAATGACACGACCAAACAAAGATGAACAGAGAGAAGGAGCATTCCCATGCCACGAGTCTGGCGTTTAGGCGATAATGTCAACACCGATCAGATCATTCCTGGCCGCTACAACGTCACCACAGACCGCGCGCAGTTGGCGCGCTACTGCCTGTGCGAACATCGCCCCGATTTTGCCAGCGGCGTCGCGGCGGGCGACGTGGTGGTCGCTGGGCGCAACTTTGGCTGCGGCTCCTCGCGCGAACACGCGGCAGTGGCGCTCAAAGCGAGCGGCCTGTCTGCCGTTATTGCCATCTCCTTTGCGCGCATCTTCTACCGCAACGCCATTAACATCGGCTTGCCCGTCCTCATCGCGCCAGAGGCCGCCGCTGCCTTTCAAGACGGCGACGAAATCAGCGTGGATATTGCCACTGGCGCGATTCACGACCTCACGCGCCAGCGAACGTTTCAAGCCGAGCCGCTGCCTGAATTTGTGCAGCGCATCGTCGAGGCGGGCGGCATCATTCCGCTGGTGCGCCAGCAAGGCCGACTCGCCGCGCCACCTCAGCGCCCATAACCTGCGTGGAGACTGGCGTTTCCTCAGAGGTCGCAATGTCTGGCGTGCGATAGCCAGCCGCGATAACCACCTCCACGGCGCGCTCGACGGCTGCCGCTTCCGCCGCCAGGCTCAGCGAATGGCGCAGCAGCAGCGCCGCGCTGAGAATGGCCGCCAGCGGATTAGCCTTGCCTTGTCCCGCAATATCGGGCGCGGTCCCGTGTATCGGCTCATACAGGCCGAACTGCCCGTGCGTCGTCGTTGTCGTTCCCAGGCTGGCCGATGGCAGCAGGCCCATCGACCCGGTCAGCATCGACGCCTCGTCGGTCAGGATATCGCCGAACATATTTTCCGTGACGATGACATCGAACTCCGCCGGGCGGCGAATCAGGTCCATCGCGCAGGCATCCACCAGCAAGTGGCGCACCTCAATATCAGGATAATCCTGGGCCACGCGCTCGGCCACGCGCCGCCAGAGCCGCGAACAACTGAGCACATTCGCCTTATCCACTGAGGTGACCCTTTTGCGGCGGCTGCGCGCCAGGTCGCAGGCGTAGCGCACCACGCGCTCGATCTCGCTCTCGCTGTAGATCATCGTATCAATGGCAAGCGCGCCGGTCTCGCTCTCGCGAATCTCGCTGGGCTTGCCAAAATAGAGTCCGCCGGTCAGTTCGCGCACCACCACCAGATCGACGCCCTGCAAGCGCTCTGGCCGAATGGCCGAGGCAGCCAGCAGCGCCGGAAACGGATGCACCGGCCTCAGATTGGTGAAGAGTTCGAGCTGCTTGCGCAGTCGCAAGATAGCACTTTCTGGCTTTGGCCCGCTCGCCGATGCTTTGACATCTATGGTGCCAACGGCCCCAAAGAGCACCGCGTCGCTTGCTGCGCAGAGTCGCAGCGTTTCGTCGCTGACCGGCGCACCCTCGGCCTGGATGGCGCTCTGGCCGACCAGCGCTTCCTTGAACGTAAAACCGTGCCCGAAGCGCTCAGCGACGGCACGCAAGACCCGCACCGCCTCTGCCGTCACCTCCGGCCCGATGCCATCACCACCCAGCAGCGCAATAGTATACTGCCCCATGACTCGCTCCTACTGATGAGAAAAGATTGTTTGAAAGACATGCAACCAGAGAGAGCCAGCGCCGTATATGTTTGTGGCGACTCTCGAGAACAGCATCCCACAAGCACAACGTGAGGAGATATGTATGTTCGGTTGCTTGACCACAATTGTCTCCCGGCTGGTATTCCTGGGTGTCTGGATATGGACGCCCCTGGTGTCACGCGCGTTCGATAGTAATTGGATTATTCCTCTGCTGGGTATTCTCTTTCTGCCGTGTACCGCGCTGGTCTGGGTCTGGGCTTATGCCCCTGGCATCGGCGTCACTGGCTGGGGCTGGTTCTGGGTCGTGATCGCCTTCCTGGTCGATATAGCCGCCCACGGCTCAGGCACCAGACGGGCTACCAGGCGCAGAGACAAACGCGCCAGCATGCCCGCCTGATCTGCCAGCGACACAATGGTCTACTGGTTCTATCAATTCGCTCCTGCTGGGGAGAAAGAGGCCGGTTTGAACTGAGTCATCGGCGAACCGGCCCGGCTACGCGGCTCAGGCCGACTTGTAGCCCACCAGCAGCGCCAGTTCGCGCCATTTCCAGAGACAATCCACATCGACAAAGCCGATCCGCCGCAGCCAGTGCAGTTGGGGTTCCACATCCAGCAATTTGTTCGATGGGTCTTCGGGACCGCCAAATACCTGCATGAACTGCGCGTGCAGGCTCGCCGTTGGCGAGGCCACATGCTCCAGATTGCAGAAAACACCGCCCGGATTCAGCAGCGCGAATATCTCTTCATAGAGCGTGCGCTTGCGGTGGTCTGTGCAGTGATGAATGGCAAAGCTGGAAACCACCGCATCGAAGGCCCCCAGCGCTGGCAAGCGTTCATCCAGGTTATGCTCGAGAATCGAGACCGTTGCATCTCCGGCAAAGCGCTCGCGTGCGGCTTGCAGCATCGTCGGCGAAAAATCGAGTCCCACCGCCTGCGCCTGGGGTCGGTCGGCTTTCAGCAAACTGATGAGTCGCCCATTGCCGGTGCCAAGATCGAGCAAGCGCTTGATGGTCGGCGGCACGATCTCCAGCAGCACCGCTTCGCCCTCTTTGCGGTGAGGGATACTATCCGCTCGCTTCAGATAGCTCCCTGCGTACTCAGGTAAGACATATTCACTCATTGTCGTTCTCTCGTTTTGAACTTGGGCACGGCTGAGGAAAGGTATATGGCTGGTTGACTGCTTTCATTCCCGCGATATACTGTGCGTTAGCCGACAATTTCGGAGTGATCGCGGACCAGATCACCGACCGGCAGGTACTTGTCTCGCAGCCGCCGCCGAACGTCAGCGACTCGCCGGTCTTCACAAGCTGACATTGGCAGTTCGCCAGGGCCGGATTCGTTGGGTCGACCTGGCAGGTCATGTCGAGACAGTTGGCCCAGGGCGCGCCGGACGGGCAAGACATACTATGAAAGCTGCTGGTGACATTCTCCGTCGAAAACGCCGAGATCAGCGTATCTCCCTTTTGTGCGCGCTGGGCGCAGGTTTTGAAGCCAATCGAATAACCGTTTTGCACCACACAGTGACAGACCGCAACGTTCGGATCGGTCTTCGACACCTCGCACGGTGCCGTCGTACACAGCGCGTAGGATTGATTACAGAGCCAGGCGCCGTCAATATGCACCTCATTCTTGCTCACGACGGTTGGCGTTGCGGAACTTGCCGGACTGCCGCGCGCAGGGTCGCATGCCGAAACAAGCGCACCCAGCGCCGGGAACGCGGCCAGCGACACGACCCCGCGCGCTGCCTGCAGGAGCACACCGCGCCGGGTGAATCTCGGCCCCGCCTGCGCCTCCACGGTCTGTTCCAGCAGGCGCTCGATCTCACCGGCTCCCTGGGCCAGCGCTGCGGCTCGTCTCCCATCGGCAGCGATCAAGACCGCGCTGGGGGTCGCCGTGACGCCATAGGCAGCAAACACCGCCTGGCGCTCGTCGATCATCACCTGTCGCAGCCCATACTCGCGCGCCTTGCCGAGCGTATCCGCCCGCGACCCGCCGCTCACAATAGCAATCGTCACACGCCCCTCCAGATCATGCTGCCAGCGTGCCACAGCGGGCAACAGCGCGTCGCACGCTCCACATCCAGGCTGACTGAACACCAGCACCAGCGGTGCGCGCGGCTCCAGCAGCGCCTCCAGCGTCCAGAGGTTTCCGGCTTCATCCGGCAGCGCAAAGACCGCCGTCCTGACGCCTGCGCGCCGCAGCCAGCGCCGCCGCACCAGCGGTCCAAGCCACAGGCTCAGCGCCACCACGCCCAGCACCACCCACGCCAGGACGAAGCGACCGTCCAGCGCCACGAACGCGGCCAGCGTTGCCAGGAACCCATTCCTGGCGACCGTTGTCCAGCCCACCGGACCCGCCGAAAGCCGCCCGAAGCAATGACAGTCAGGGCTGCGCCCGCGCGCCAGGTTCAGCATCACCGCGCCGCTGAATCCCAGCAGCAGCGCCAACGCCACCCAAGCGCCTACCTGCGCCGCAGCCCCAAAAAGCAGCAAGCCTGCCACTCCCAACTCACCCCCCACCAGCGCCCAGCCCAGCGACGTCGCAATTCCGGTCGGCACTCCAAACGCTACAACCGCGCGCCGCATACCCTTGCGGTCCGCCAGCTTAGCCGTTCCCGAAACCGCGAATACGCCTGCCAGAACAATCCGCGCCAAAAGCACCATCATGAGCCATCACCCTCTCTGTATGGGAAAAATCCTCCTTTCGTTTTTGCACAGAGCGTACCCTGAGAGGGCTAGAGCCTCTTCCTTGTATCTCGGGCATGGTTTATGCTTCGGCAAAAAACCGCCGCAGTTCTCGCGCCACGGTTTCGGGATTGCCGGTTGGGTTCCTTTGTTTGTCATAATCCCATGAAGCCGCATGCCCCAGTCCGGGGAACTCCATCCGTGTGACATGGGGCAAGACCTTCTCCAGGGCGTCAAGGTCACGGGTCAGATACGCCGGGCTTTTGCTGCCGCCAAGCAAAAGCGTCTCGGTCTGGATAGCGCTGAAGCGCTTCAGCGCCCCGTGCATCTCAACAATGTCCCGAAAATCATACGGCAAGGACAGCGTAAGCTCTCTCAGCGTAAGCTCGTCTCCCTTTGGCCGCTTCGCCTCGCTCGCCAACATCCGGTTCGACATAAACGTGAGCAGCCAGCCTGGGATATAGTTCATGATGGGCACCAACTGTACTGCTTTCCCGGCTGCGGTAAGCGCTGCGCCGAGATTGCCCTGAGCCATAGCCCGGTCGAAGCGCGCAACCTCGGCAGTCGGCAGGGGCGTCGTCTCGAACAGCGGCGGTTCAAAGACAGCGAGTTTCTGGATGGTCTTGGAACTCAGGGCGGCGGCGAGTACGATCACGGCCCCGGAACTGAGTCCAAAGACATGGCGGGTGCCCGTTTTCACCAGGAGCGCTTCCAGGTCTTCAACGTCTCTCTGGATGGTGTGGTCCTGGCGATAGGGGAGAGGGCTGAGGCCACGACCACGACGATCAGGAGCATAGACAGTAAAGGTGTCCGAGAGCGCCTCGGCAAGATGGCTGAAGTTCTGGGCTGATCCCATCGCCCCCTGCACCAGCACAATCCCCGGACCATGACCATATTGATAGTAGCCGATGCTGGTGCCGTCTTGAGAGGTAACTGTGCCTGTTGTATACTGCGCCCGCGCGGCTGTGGTTGATTGATTCTCTAGGCTGGCGTTCTTTGTCATGCGATTATACCCTTTCTTGCACAATCCTGTGATCTGCGATACAATATCTTTGTCGTTAATAATCTTAACACTCAAGATAAAATATGTCAAGTGATGTGAGGACCATGAGCGAGCATGAAGATCAGCGCCGCGCCGCGCTTATAGACCAGTTACAGTTCCTGGGCCAGATGGCAAGCACAGAAACCGCCCTCTTTCATCAGAGGGCGGCAGCCAAATATGGCCTGGGCATTACCGACATGAAGACGATTTCTATCCTGCAACAGGAGGGTTCGATGACCGCCGGGCAGATCGGCCAAAGGCTCAGCCTGACCAGCGGCGCGGTGACCAATGTGATTGATCGGCTGGAACGGCGCGGCCTTCTCAGGCGCGAACCTGACGCGCATGACCGTCGCAAAGTTATCGTGGTTGCCAATGAGCAACAAATCGAAGCGATTGGTGCCCCCTATCGTTCGATGGGCGCAACCTTTGATACGCTGCTGCGCACCTACACCACTGAGGAGCTTGAGTTTCTGGCGCGCTACTCCCAGGCCGCCATTGAACTCACCAAGCAGGAAATTGCGAAGCTGAGCAGCAGTGAATGATTGCGTGTACCGCCGCCAGGGACGGCGATACACGCAACGACTGCTCCTCTATCTGGCTAGGCGTTTTTAGCTGGCAGTGACGCCTGCCGACACGGGCTGCTTGAGCAGATGCGCCCGGTTAGTGATCGCGCCATCGTCGGCCTGGGCCACCAGATAGGCATATTTTGCCATCACGCCGCTGGGATAATGCGGGGTTGGCGGCGTCCAGGCGCGTCTGCGCGCCTCTAGTTCATTGGCGCTCAAATCGACGTTCAGGCTGCGCGCGTCCACATCGACGCTGATGATGTCGCCCTCCTGAAGCAAGCCGATGGGGCCGCCAACGGCAGCCTCCGGCGCGACGTGGCCGATCATCAGGCCGCGTGTCGCGCCGGAAAAGCGTCCATCCGTCATCAGCATCACCGAGCCACCCAACCCCTGGCCGACCAGCGCCGCCGTCACCTGCAACATCTCCTGCATGCCTGGCCCACCCACTGGTCCTTCATAGCGAATCACCACCACATCGCCCGGCTTGATTTCCTGCCGCTTGACGGCCTCGAAGGCGGCGTGTTCGCTCTCGAAGATGCGCGCTGGTCCCCGGAAGGTGCGCGGCTCGGTGCCCTTGAGCTTGACCACGGAACCACTCGGCGCGAGATTGCCTTTGAGGATATGCAGGCCACCGTTCTGGCTGATGGCGTTCTCCCAGGTATGAATCACTTCCTGGCCCGGCGTCTCGCGGGCGCTGGCGGCTTCTTCGGCCAATGTCTTGCCCGTCACCGTCAGAGCGCTGCCGTCGGCGTGACCGCCATCCACCAGCCGCTGCGCCAGCAGGCGAATGCCGCCCGCCTTGTACATATCCGTCGCAAAGAAGCGCCCCGTCGGCACCAGATCGCAAATCAGCGGCGTGCGTTTGCTGATCGCCTCGATATCATCGATGGTAAAGGGGATACCTGCCTCGCGCGCAATCGCCAGGCTGTGCAGCACGACATTGGTCGAGCCACCGCTGGCCGCCGCAGAGGCAACGGCGTTCTCCAGCGCGGCGCGCGTGATGATCTTGCGCGGCGTCAGGTCTTGCTCGATCATCTGCATGATCAGTTGGCCCGCGCGATAGGACACATCATCTTTGTCGCTGTCCATCGCCGGAATGTCTGCCAGGCCCATCGGGCAGATGCCCAGGAGTTCAGCAAACAACGCCATGGTGTTGGCGGTGAACTGCCCGCCGCACGCGCCCGGCCCCGGGCAGGCGACGTTTTCGATCTCCTGCAAGTCCTCGCGGCTCATCTTTCCAGCGGTGTACGCGCCAATCGCCTCGAACACGTTCTGCACAGTCACATCCTGGCCCCGATAGCGTCCTGGCGCAATTGAGCCACCGTAGAGCATCATACCGGGGATGTTCACGCGCGCCAGCGCCATGATACTGCCCGGCATCGTCTTGTCGCAGGCGGTCAGGGCGATCAGACCATCGAAATAGTTGCCCACCGCCTCAAGCTCAATCGAATCGGCAATGATTTCCCGGCTGACCAGCGATGCCTTCATGCCGGAGGTGCCCATGGTGATGCCATCGGAAATGGAAACCGTGTTGAACTCCAGCGGCGTGCCGCCAGCAGCGCGCACCCCTTCTTTCACTTTGGCGGAGAGGCGGCGCAGATGAAAATTGCAGGGGCCGATCTCGGTCCAGGTGTTGGCAATGCCGATGATCGGCTTCGACAGATCGGCATCACTCAGGCCAACGGCTTTGAGCATCGAACGCGCCGCGGCGCGGTCCGTGCCCTCCAGCAATGGGCGGCTGCGCCCATTGAGCGTATGATGATTTTCGGACATGCTTAGCTCCTGGCAGGATAAACGGGCGTACACCACGATGCGTAGTTGGGGTCATCCCCGCGCACGGCGGCCAGATAGCGGCGCTGAAGCTCCATCGTGATCGGGCCGGGCTTGCCGTTGCCGATGTCCCGACCTTCGATACGCGTGACCGGCGAAATCTGCACGCCCGTGCCGGTCAGGAAGATTTCGTCGGCATCGTACAGTTCGGTGCGATCAATCGCTCGCTCAGCCGTCTGGATGCCGAGTTCGCGCCGCGCCAACTCGATGACCGCGTTGCGCGTGATGCCCTCTAGTATATCATCGGAGGGGCGCGGCGTGCTGAACTGGCCCTTGCGCACCAGGAACAGATTGCAGGAACTGCCCTCGGAGACATTACCCGTCTCGGTCAGAAAGATGGTCTCATCATAGCCCGCAGCGGTGGCCTCATCGATAGCCAGCGCGCTGTTGACATAGCCGCCAACCGTCTTGGCGCGCACCGGAATAGCGTTGCCGCTGACGCGCCGCCAGGACGAGATGCTGACGTGCAGCCCATTGCTGATGTCGACATAGTTGCCCATGGGGAAGGCAAAGATGGTCACGGCATTTTCCAGGCTGCCGAGCGTGAGCTTGATCGTGCGAGCAGATTTATAGGCCAGCGGGCGAATATAGACGTCCTGGCGGAAGTTCTGCCGCCGCAAAATCTCCAGCGTGATCTCGCAGAGGTCATCGATAGACTCAGGAATGTCGATCTTGAGCATGCGCCGCGAGTTGGCAAAGCGCTCGAAATGCTCGCGCAGCTTGAGCACATACAACTGCTCCTGGGCAGCGTTCCAGTAGGCGCGAATGCCCTCGAAGCAGCCCGTACCATAATTGAGGCCATGCGTCGAGACGCTGACATTCGCTTCGCTCATTGGCACAATCGCGCCACCAAAGTAGGCGAGTCCCTGCTCCGCTGCCACAGTAGGAATGACTGGCGCGGCGGCTTTGGTTGTGGTGGTTGGGGGATCAATCTGCTGGACCATAGATAATACCTCTCTTCATTCACTACGCAAGATGGCTTGCGTGAAACCCCGCCTGATACGTTCCACTTGTAGCGCCGCCTTCCAGGCGGCTAGACGTTGGCCGCCTGGAAGGCGGCGCTACAAGTCCTCCCCTCCCCGCTCCTACGCGGGCAATTTGCCTGCTGCCTGGAGTTTCTGGCGCGTGGCGGCAATCAGACCGCCAGCCGTGATGATACGCAAGATAGATTCGGGATACGATTGGGCCTGAAACGATTGTCCGGTGGTCACATCATCGATGCGCCCGCTGGCAAGGTCCACGCGCAGTTCATCGCCAGCGTGCACCGCCGCCACCGCCTCGGCACATTCCAGAATGGGCAGGCCGATGTTGATAGCATTGCGATAGAAGATGCGCGCGAACGAATTGGCGATTACCACGCTGACACCCGCCGCCTTGATGGCAATCGGCGCGTGTTCGCGCGAAGAGCCGCAGCCAAAGTTATTGCCCGCCACCATGATGTCGCCCGCGTGGACCTTGCCCACAAAGCCCGGGTCGATGTCCTCCATGCAGTGCTTCGCCAGTTCTGCCGGGTCGGTGGTCATCAGATAGCGCGCCGGAATAATCACATCGGTATCGATATTGTCGCCAAACACCCAGGCTTTGCCCGCCGTTGGCGTCAGCGTCGCAGCAATCTCGCTCATCGGACGGCAACCTCCTCGCGTACAATCTCAGCCGGGCTGGCAACGCGCCCCAGCACAGCGGAAGCGGCGGCAACCGCCGGGCTGGCCAGATAGACTTCCGCGTCTCGGTGGCCCATGCGCCCCCGGAAGTTGCGGTTGCTGGTGGAAACGGCGCGCTCGCCAGGGCCAAGCACGCCCATATAGCCGCCCAGGCAGGGGCCGCAGCCGGGAGGCGCGATCACCGCTTCTGCATCCTGGAACACCTCCAGCAGACCCTCGCGCAGGGCCTGGCGCTGCACATCCACCGAACCGGGGATGATGATGCAGCGAATATCGGGATGAATGGTCCGCCCGCGCAGCAGATCGGCCACGATGCGCAGGTCTTCAATGCGGTTATTGGTGCAGGAGCCGATGAAGACTTGATCGAGCGGATTCTTGTCCACCTGGCTGACCGGCTTGACGTTGCCCGGCTCATACGGGCAGGCAACCATCGGCTCCATCCCCGACACATCGAACTCATACACCGCCGCGTAGCTGGCGTCGGGGTCGCTGTTGATCACCTCATAGGGCCATTTGGCGCGGTCCTGCACATAGGCCAGCGTCTTCTCATCCACCGGGAACAGCCCGGCGTCGGCCCCCGCCTCAATCGCCATGTTTGCCATGGTCAGGCGACCTTCCATGCTCAGCCCGCTGATCGCCTCGCCGGTAAACTCCATCACCGCGCCGCGCCCGCCCTCGACGCCGATACGCCCAATCGTCTGCAAGATCATATCTTTGGCGCTGACCCACGCGGGCCGCGCGCCGTGATAGACAAACTTGATCGTCTGCGGCACGCGCATCCAGATTTCGCCGGTTGCCAGCGCCGCCGCCACATCGGTGGAACCCACGCCCGTGGCATAGCAGCCCAGCGCGCCATAGGTGCAGGTATGCGAATCGCCGCCGACCACCACCTGCCCAGGCACAACCAGCCCTTGCTCCGGCAAGACCACATGCTCGATGCCGCCGCGCCCAATCTCGAAATAGACAGTGCCCTGCTCGCGGGCGAACTTGCGCATAATGTTGGCCTGCTGCGCCGACTGAATATCCTTGGCGGGCGTAAAGTGGCTGGAAACGAAGATCACTTTCTGCGGGTCGAAGACCCGATCAATGCCAATCTTGTTGAACTCTTTGATCGCCAGCGGGGCGGTAATGTCATTTGCCATGACAATATCGACCTGCACGTCGATCATCTCGCCCGCTTCCACCTTCGCTTTTCCGGCATGGCGGGCGAGCATCTTTTCGGCCATCGTTGAACCCATATATATTTCCTCTCGTGCCAAATCCTATTGAATGGTGGTTGGCACTCGTAGCGCCGCCTTCCAGGCGGCCAAACGCTACGCCCACACGGATGTTGCCCTCTGGTGTGCTCGGTTGCGGCAGCCCAACGTTGAGCCGCCTGGAAGGCGGCGCTACGAGTCCACCCCTTACCCCCATCAGCAACTCTACGCGCTGGCCTTCTCGGTAATTGGTGCGCGCTGGGCGAACTCGGCAATCTCGCGCAGAGCGTCATCGCTCACCGTCTTATGCTCATCGACATAAGCGATAAAGCCCGCGTAGGCGCGCTGGAGTTCTTCGCCGCGCAGCCGCACACCCAGTTGGCGCAGGTGCGCGTCGAAACCGTGGCGTCCAGAGTGCTTGCCCAGCACCAGTTTCGTTTCGCCCCAACCAACCGTCTTTGGCTCCATAATCTCGTAGGTGCCGCGATGCTTCAGCATGCCATCCTGGTGGATGCCAGCCTCGTGGGCAAAGGCGTTCGCGCCGACAATCGCCTTATTGGGCTGCACATGGATGCCGGTGATGCGGCTGACCATCTGGCTGGCCGGAACAAGCTGCTCGCTCGCAATGTTGGTCTTGTACTGGCTGAAGGCGTCGGCGCGCGTGCGCAGCGCCATCACCACTTCTTCCAGGGCGGTGTTGCCCGCGCGCTCGCCCAGGCCGTTGATCGTCACTTCCACCTGCCCCACGCCCGCCGCAATCGCGGCCAGCGTATTGGCCGTTGCCATGCCCAGGTCATCGTGGCAGTGAGCGCTCATCGTCACGTTTTCGATGCCCGGCACCGTCCGGCGCAGATGGTTGAGCAAGGCTGTATACTCATTTGGCATGGTGTAGCCCACCGTGTCGGGGATGTTGACCGTCGATGCGCCCGCTTTGATGGCCGTCGCAAAGACCTGGCTCAGAAATCTCCAATCGCTGCGGGTCGCGTCTTCGGCGGAAAACTCCACGGCGGCGAAGTAGCGGCGGCCATAACGCACCATCTCTTCGACGCGCGCCAGCACCTCGTCGCGGGTCATCATCAGCTTGTGCTGCATATGCAGGTCAGAGGTAGCGATGAAGACATGCAGCACCGGATGCTCGGCATCCTGAAGCGCCTCGCGGCAAGCGTCGATGTCGGCGTGGTTGGCGCGAGCCAGCCCCGCAATGGCCGGACCCTTTGTGCGCCGCGCAATCTCGCGCACTGCCGCCAGATCGCCCGGCGACGCCGACGGGAAGCCTGCCTCGATGATATCCACGCCCAGCCGCACCAGTTGGTCAGCCACCTCCATCTTTTCATCGAAGGTCATGCTGGCTCCCGGCGACTGCTCGCCATCGCGCAGTGTGGTATCGAAGATACGAATAGGGCGCACCGGCGCGGGCATCTCATAAGAGCCGGTGCTTTCGGCCACCAGCGCGCCAATCGAATCCAGGTCCATGCGATCAGGGGTATCGGTTCCGCTAATCATTATTGTTTCCTCGACTTTCTCTCTCAGGCAACAGCGCTGTTGCGCTGCGTCATCGAAACAATCTGCTGGGAGGTCTTAATCTCCGGTGGGCACAGACTCTTGCTTCGGGGCGTTTGATTGCAGCCAGGACATCATCGAGCGCAGTTCCGCGCCGACTTTTTCAATCTGGTGCTCGCTGGCCTTGCGGCGCATAGCGTTAAAGCTGGGCCGACCTGCCTGATTTTCTAGCACCCAGCGCGTGGCAAAGGAGCCGTCTTGAATATCGCTCAAGAGTTTTTTCATGGTGGCGCGCACGTCGTCGTTGATGAGGCGCGGGCCAGCGGTGTAGTCGCCATACTCTGCCGTGTCGCTGATCGAATAGCGCATATAGCTCATGCCGCCCTGATACATCAGATCGACGATCAGCTTCATCTCGTGCATGCACTCGAAATAGGCCAGTTCGGGCTGATAGCCTGCTGCCACCAGCGTCTCGAAGCCTGCCTGAATGAGCGCCGTGACGCCGCCGCAGAGCACGGCTTGTTCGCCAAAGAGGTCGGTTTCGGTTTCTTCGGCAAAGGTGGTGCGCAGCACGCCCGCGCGGGTGCTGCCGATGCCATTGGCATAGCTGAGCGTGAGCTTTTCGGCCTCGCCGGTCACGTCCTGATGGATGGCAAAGAGCGACGGCACGCCCGCGCCCTCAGTGTAGATGCGGCGCAGCATGTGGCCGGGGCTTTTGGGCGCAACCATCGCCACATCGATGTTCTTGGGCGGCACGACCTGGCTGAAGTGGATGGCAAAGCCATGCGCAAACATCAGCATCTTGCCGGGGGCCAGGCCGGGCGCGACATGCTTCTCGTAGACCTGGCGATGATATTGATCGGGCAGCAGCATCATAATGACATCGGCTTCGGCGGCAGCGGCCTCAACGGTGCGCACGGTCAGGCCGTCGCGCTCGGCTTTGGCCCAGCTTGGGCTGCCTTCATAGAGGCCAACGATCACATCACAGCCGCTGTCGCGCAGATTCAAGGCGTGGGCGTGGCCCTGGCTGCCATAGCCGATGATGGCAACGCGCTTTTGCTTGATCGCCTCCGGGTCGGTATCGGCGTTGTAATACATCTTCGCCATTGAGAAATTGCTCCTTCTTTGATAGGTTTTGACTATATAGCTACCTGGCCGGTGCGGGTCAGTTCACGAATGCCGTAGGGCTGCGCCTGCGCCAGCAACTGCTCAATCGTTTCAGAAGAACCGCTGATCTCCAGCGTCAGCGTGTTGTCGGCAATGTCCACCACGCGCGCCCCATAGCGTTCGGCCAGCGCCATCACCTCGCGGCGGCTCTGCCCATCGCAGGCCACGCGCAGCAAGGCAAACTCGCGCAGCAGCACGTGTGGATTGCTATCATCTACCGGAATCACCGTTGCCCAGCGCACATCCACCAGCTTGCGCAGGTGTTCAATCGCCTGATCTGCCGCCGCGCGCGTTCCCTGAAGCGTTACCGTCACCCGTGCGGTATCCGGCGCTTCGGTGGCGACCAGGTTCATGGTGGAAAAGGCCGGTCCACGGCGGCGCAGCACGCCCAGCACACGTTCCAGGGCATTGCCCCGGTCGCGCATCAGCAGCACCAGCACATGCTGTTCGCCGGTGACTGCTGGCGCTTGTCGTTCTGCAAGCTGCGTATTACTCACTGATTCCCTCCTGTAGCGGGAGCCTTATGAATCATGTCGACGTTGCCCTTCCCCGGCGGGACCATCGGGAAGACGTTGGCTTCCTGCTCCATCACAAAATCGATGATGACGAAGCCATCGGTTGCCATCGCCTGCTCGATGGCACCGGTCACATCGCTGGCGCGAGTCACCTGGATGCCGGTGAGGCCATAGGCCGCAGCCAGCTTCACGTAATCGGGGCCGGTGATGCGCACTTCAGAGTAGTTGCGCTGGTGGAAGAATTGCTGCCACTGGCGCACCATGCCCAGATAACCGTTGTTGAAGATGGCAACTTTGATGGGGATGTTGAACTCAGCGATGGTCGCCAGCTCCTGAATGTTCATCTGGATGCCGCCATCCCCGGCGACCACCCAGATGGGCTGCTCGGGTCGGCCAAACGCCACGCCCATGGCGGCTGGCAGCGCGTAGCCCATCGTGCCCAGGCCGCCAGAGGTCAGGTGTGTGTTGGGGTGTTCGTAGCCATAGAAGCGCGCCATCCACATCTGGTGCTGGCCGACATCGCTAATCATCAGCGCTTTGCCCTCGGTGGCCTTGCGAATGGCTGCCAGAATCTGCTGTGGCCTGGGCATATCACCAGCATCCGGCTCAGTGGCTATTGCCGAGATTTCCCCGTGCGCTTCGGCCTCGCGCTGCCACTCCTGAATCTTCGCTATCCAATCGTCGTGCGTGGCAGGCTGCACCTGGGCGGCCAGCGCTTCCAGCGCGATGCGCGCGTCGGCGACAATCGGCACGGTCGGCTTCAGCACTTTGCCCATTTCAGAGGGGTCGATGTCGATATGGATGATCCTGGCGTGCGGGGCGAAGTGGCTGACGTTGCCGGTCACGCGGTCATCGAAGCGCATGCCCACCGCGATGAGCACATCGGCGTGATGGATGGCGTGATTGATTTCGGCACGCCCGTGCATGCCAGGCAGGCCAATGGCGAGCGGGTGCGATTCGGGGATGGCGCTGACGCCCAGCAGCGTCGTGGTGACCGGAATGCCGGTGCGCTCGGCAAAGGCGCGCAGTTCCGCGTAGGCATTGGACAGGATGATGCCGTGCCCCGCCAGAATGAGCGGGCGCTCGGCCTGATCGATGATGGCCGCCGCGCGGCGAGCGGATTCGTCGAGGTTAGCGGTGAGCGTCGGACGCCAGGGCGGCGCGGGGCTGTGCGGCGCGGGCGCGCTGGTGGTGGCCTGCTGCACGTCCTTGGGCACGTCGATGAGCACCGGGCCGGGCCGCCCGCTGCGCGCAATGGCAAACGCCTCATGCACCGCGTAGGCCAGTTCATCGACGGATTGGACGAGGATGCTGTGCTTGGTGATCGGCTGGGTGATGCCGATGACATCCGTCTCCTGAAACGCATCGGTGCCGATGAAGCGCCGCGCCACCTGGCCGGTTATCGCTACGATCGGCACCGAATCCATGTAGGCTGTCGCCAGCCCGGTGACCAGATTGGTCGCGCCGGGGCCGCTGGTGGCGACACACACGCCAACCTTTCCGGTTGCGCGGGCGTAGCCGTCGGCGGCGTGCGCGGCGGCCTGTTCGTGGCGCACCAGGATATGCCGCAGCGACGACGAGGTTAGCGCGTCGTAAAACGGCATGATCGCGCCGCCCGGATAGCCAAACATGATTTCGACGCCCTCTTGTTCGAGCGCCTCGCAGAGAATCTGCGAACCGGTCTTCTGCTCGATGGTCGGCGGCTCCTGGGCCTGCGTAGATGAATGAGCATGATTGCTGCTGATGGATACGGCCATTGCGTCTTCTCTCCTTGTGGGTGCGTGTAGAGATGTATCGCTTCAGGCTGGGGAGCAAAAAAACAAAAAGAGCTTCCCAGCTTGGGAAGCTCTCATTTAGAGAATCTTCTTTGGATTCAGGGGGGCAGCAGCGCGCTCCCTAACCTCCCAGCGTCTCGCGTGTGTCGGTTGGCTTCAGCCCCGCTCCGCCGCTCACCAGCGATCCGGCGGCGGGGCCGGTAAGCACCAAGCTGCTAAGCACCTTTGTGCTAAGGAGCACAAAGGTGCTAAGGCTAATAATCGAGACAACGCTGACGGGAAGAACGGGAGTGGGTGCAGAGGAAGCGGAGGGGATGCATGGGGTCAACATGGAGACACTGAGCCTATGATCTGCGGCCATTGCAGTCATAGCTGGCTCGGACTCGACACGTTGCATACAGCCTCCACCATCAATGTGCGGTCAATCAGGAACCCGGAGGACATCTCCGGGTTTCATTGTCTAGGAGTATACCTGGCATTTCGCCTCTTGTCAACCCCGTTCGGCGTGGATTTCTGCTAAAGTTCGGTTAAGCCCGCTAATGTGTTCCAGGCTACAGAGCGCTGCCGAACGGTTCAACTCTTTACACTCGCTACACTCGCTACACTCGCTACACTCGCTACACCTCTGAGGCTTCCATCTCCAGAGGCGCAGGCAGCGTTTCGGATGAATGAACGGTCAGTCATCCGCTATTTGGTTACGCACACGGGCATGACAAGCCGTTTCGATGAATGAATGGTCAGTCATCCGCTATAGCGTTTCCAATCCTTACGGACAAGGCCAGCCCCACAGGCGTAGGGCGAAGATACGGCATACGGAACAGGACGCCCCAGCCCCGCAGGCGGGAACGACTCGGCCTAAGGGCCTACGGCCACCAAGTCCCTCTTCAGGGACTCCCCTCCCGCGTGGGCGCAGCGTTGGTAACCAGGGCAACCGCCGCGCGTGCCAGGGTTGGGGGAACCCGCGCAGGTGGGTTTGGCCGTGCCCTTGGCAGCTAACGAGGGTGGCCGCAGGCCCTTAGGCCGAGTCGTTCCCGCCTGCGGGGCTGGGGGCAAAACCGCCCGGCCTATCGTCCCACTCCATCCCACACGGGCACAGCAAGCCGGTTCGACATGCGGCAAGGCTGATAAAGACGATAAGTTGAGCCTGTTTCCATCCCAAACGGGAGCAGCAGGCCATTCCGACTGCTGAGCTTCCAGTATAGCATGGAAAGCTGGCAGACGCAAGAGATTGCTCTTGGTAGCGCCGCCTTCCAGGCGGCTAAACGTTTAGCCGCCTGGAAGGCGGCGCTACCAATGCTACTCCATTGGTCCTAGGCCGCTTGACAGGAGCAAGCCAGCCTGCTATACTCTCCTTACTCGCATCAAATGTGTGTGTGGTGTGAGCCGCGTCGAACGGCATGACGCGGCGGTGACTCGATCACCGCCGCATCATTCCCCCCAGACCTGGGGATACCAGGAATGGGGCTGGGGCATTCTATCACTGGAAATTCTGTCTAGTTGGTAATTGCTCTGCGGCCTCTTCCTGGTCAGACTGGGATGCCACTTGTGGGCGGCAGTGGGCGCTCATTTGCGCTTGCTGCTGTCGGCAAGGCTTCGCATCGCCGTCGCCCAGGAAGGGGCCGTTTCGGCGTCTGATGTCGTTTGACCCAGAAGTCGAAAGGAGCGCCCTTGTATGACCCTTTATCCCCAGTGGCACGCCTCCCGCATGCTTTCTGCTGACCGTGCTGACCGCTATGCCCGCACCGACCCGCTGCGCCGCGAGTTTGGCCTGCGCCTGCTGGCCGAGCCGCTGCCCGAACCGCTGCGCACCAGCCTGATTCGCGCCTGGCGGCGTCCGGCGCGCTACGATGGCAGGCAGGCCATCCAGAGCGTGCATCGCCAGCGCCCCGACGAAGCCGGTTTATCGCTGATGAGCGCGAGAGTGCTTGGCAACATTACGCTGACGGAGTTGGAAGCCTCGCGGCGGGTGGTGGAAACGCCGCGCACGGAGATTAGCCGCGAGACGCGCAAACGGCTGCTCACCGCCGAGGGGTTGTATCTGCGCAGCCTGTACACGGCGCTGGCGGCGCGGCTGGGCGAGGCAGGCGCGCTGGCCGAGTTCGAGCGGCTGGTGCTGAAGGTGGTCTAATGCTCGCAGCGCCGCCATCCTGGCGGCCAGCGTTTGGCCGCCAGGATGGCGGCGCTACCAGTAGCTGTGCTACGAGTGGCTGACGCTGCTCTCTCGATGGCTTGGGAGGCGTTCCTAGACGGCCTCCCAGACCTGGACGGTGTTATCCCAGGAGCCGGAAGCGATGCGCTTGCCATCTGGCGACCAGGCGACGGTATAGACCCAATCGCTGTGCCCGCGATAGACGAAGGCGTTGCTGCCATCAGCCGCGTCCCAGACCTGCACGGTGTCATCGGTGCTGGCTGAAGCGATCAGCCGACCGTTGGGCGACCAGGCAATCGCTTCTACCCAATTGGTATGCCCGCGATAGGTCAGCAAGGTCTGGCCGGTGACGGCGTCCCACACCTGCACGGTGGTATCATCGCCGCCCGAGGCGATCTTCGTCCCATCGGGCGACCAGGCGACGTAATAGACATCATCGGTATGGCCGCGATAGGTGAGCAGTGTTTGGCCGCTCGCGGCGTCCCAGACCTGCACAGTATGGTCGTCGCTGGCCGAGGCAATGCGCGGCCATCGGGTGACCAGGCCACCGACTCGATGATGTCCGTATGGCCGCGATAGGTGACGACGTTCGCGCCCGTCGTGGCGTCCCAGACCTGCACGGTGCCGTCTTTGTCGCCGGAGGCAATGCGTTTGCCGTCCGGCGACCACGCCAGCGCGTAGACCCAACTGGTGTGCCCATGATAGGTGTAGACCTGCGCGCCGGTGGCGGCGTCCCAGACTTCGACAGCCCCGCTGAAGTTGCCGGAAGCGATCAACTTGCCATCGGGCGACCAGGCCACCGTCCAGACCCAGGAGCCATCGCCGGGATAGGTCAGGACATGGCCGCCGGTGGCCGTGTCCCACACCTGCACCGTGCCATCTTTGCTGGCGGACGCGATGCGCTGGCCGTCTGGCGACCAGGCTACGCTGGTGACATGATCGGTATGGCCGCGATAGTCCAGCAAGAGGGTCCCCTGTGGTATGGCGGGGGGCGCTGGGGTCGTATTCAGGCTTGGGTGAGGCGTGCCCTGCGCCGCCGGAGCAGACGGCTGCGCGCGGTGCGCCAGCAGCCACAAGGGCTGAACGCCAGCGGCGAGCGCCAGGCCCGCCAGAAACGCCAGCGCGATCAGCGCCCAGCGCGAGACACGCTGTTTGCGCGGCAAGGGCTGGCCGCACTGCGCGCAGAGTTCTGACTTCATCGCCTTGTCCCTCCCTTCGGGAAGGGTTATTAACTCAGCAGTAGGAGGCAAGGCAAGTATACACGCTGCCGGGGTGGAAAAAAATGAAGCAGTTCACAAGCGGGGTGTGAAGTAGTTCACACTGCGGGAAGATGCGCGAAGAGAACCATTCGCCGGTTTCTCCCTCTTGCAAAAGCGAGATTTTCATGTTATACTCCTGCTGTCCATTTCGGAGAAGCAGTGCTGCTCTTCGTTCCCATGTTGGGGATGAAGGGCCTTTTTGTTGTTTGAGGGGTTATACGCATGCGATTGGCTTACCTGCCACGCGAGGAGGAACATATCCGCCGGTTCACCACCGGCGGCGCTATCTATTTGCTCACTGATCTGCCCACGACCACTACCAACCCTGGGCAGGCGATGCTCAGGGTGCGTACCGGAAATCCCGACCTCGTTACTGGCCGGGAAAGTCACAGATCATGTCAGCAAAGGATGAAAGTGTATGTCCGTCCCGTCGCGTATCAGCGTGCGCGTGCCCGCTACAAGCGCCAACCTTGGCCCAGGCTTCGATTGCCTGGGCATGGCGTTGAACCTCTCGTCGACGTTCGAGGTTGAAGTCCTCTCGGTAGCTGCCCCGGCAGACTATCGGCCCGCCATTGAAATCACCTCCGCCTGGGGCGACGACCCCGCCATCGCGTCGCTGCCCGACGATGCCCAGAACCTCTTCTATCACGCTTTCACCACCCAACTAGCCGCCCGGCAGATGGCCGTCCCTGCTACCCGTATCCGTATGAGCATCGGTGTGCCGCCGGGGCGTGGTCTGGGCAGCAGCGCCACGGCAGTGGTGGGCGGTGTGCTGGCAGCGGAAGCGCTGGCCGGGCGCTTGCCTTCGGCAGAGCAGCGGCAAGACCTGCTGGATGCCACCGTGGCGCTGGAGCATGGCACGCACGCCGATAATGTGGCCGCTGCCTTGTTGGGCGGATTGGTCGTTACGGTCAGAGATCAGCAGCATGATGCCTGGCGGGCAATTCGCGTGCCCCTGCCTGAGGGGCTGCGCGCGGTGCTGTTTGTGCCCACGTTTTCGATGGACACGGTGGCCGGACGCAAGCTGCTGCCGGAGCGCTACAGCCGCGCCGACGCGGTAGCAAACTCGGGACGGCTGGCGCTGCTGCTGGCCTCGCTGGCGACGGGCGATCTGGACGCGCTGAACCTTGCCATGCGCGACTGCTTCCACGAGCCGTATCGCGCTCAGCTTTTCCCACAGCTTCCCGATCTGCTGGAGGCGGCGCGCGACGCCGGGGCGCAGGGCGCGTGCCTGTCTGGCGGCGGCCCGACCATCCTGGCGCTGGCAAAAGATAACGCCGAAGCGGTGGCCGCCGCGCTGGCCCGCCGCGCCGCCGAGCTTGAAATCGAGGGACGAGTGTTGATCGTCGCGCCGGAAGCGCAGGGCGCGTCGGTGAGCGTTGGCGCGCTGGCAGAGGTTCAGCCCGCGCTTTCCTGCCCCGAATGCGCGCGCTTTTACGCGCTGGAGCGCCAGGATTATCGCTGCGCGTGTGGGAATCCGCTGGATGTCGCGCTTGGCTCCGTGGGGGCTGAGCGCGACGCTGTCTCTTGGAAGCGTCTGTTTGACGAGCGGCTTGGCTCGGTCGCGCCGCTGAATCGCAGCGGGGTCTGGCGCTTCCGTGAACTGCTGCTGCCGCTGCCGGAGGTTGTGCCGGTCTGCCGACCCGAAGGGCAGACGAACCTCTATCCGGTTGGGCGCGACCAGGCCGATGGTGGGCATCAGCGCATCGGGGAGTTCGTGGGGCTGAATCGGCTCTGGCTGAAGCACGAAGGCGAAAATCCCACCGGCTCGTTCAAAGATCGCGGCATGACGGTAGGCGTCAGCATCGCCAAATGGCTGGGCGCGTCGGCGGTGGCCTGCGCCTCCACCGGCAATACGTCGGCCTCGATGGCGTCTTACGCCGCGCAGGCGGGGATGCGCGCAATCGTCTTGCTGCCGGAGGGCAAGGTGGCGCACGGCAAGCTGAGCCAGGCCATTGGCTATGGCGCGGAGATTCAGCACATCGCCGGAGACTTCGACCAGGCCATGCAGGATGTCGAGCGCATGTGTCTGGAGCAGGGCATTTATCTGCTAAATTCGCTCAATCCGTTTCGCATTCTCGGCCAGCAATCGCTGGCATTTGAACTGGCGCAGCAGCTTGGCTGGGACGCGCCTGACTGGGTTGTCTTGCCAGCGGGCAACCTGGGCAACACCTCGGCGCTGGGCATGGGCCTGCTGCGCGCCTATCAGCTTGGGCTGATCTCGCGGCTGCCGCGCATCGCCTCGGTGCAGGCCAGCGGGGCCAATCCGTTCTATCGCAGCTATCAGGACGGCTTCGCCGCGTTCGAGCCGGTCAAAGCCTCCACGCTGGCGACGGCGATCAACATCGGCAACCCGGTCAGCTTCGCCCGTGCCCGAACGGTCATTCAGGCGACGAACGGCGTCGTGGCCCAGGTGACCGACGACGAGATTTTGCGGGCCAAGGCGATGATCGACCGCGCGGGCATTGGCTGCGAACCGGCCTCGGCGGCGTCGGTGGCCGGAACGCGCCAGCTTGTCGCCAGCGGCGTGATTGCGCCGGATGCGCGCGTTGTCGCCGTCCTCACGGGCAGCATGCTCAAAGACCCGGCGTCGATCACACTGGCGCAAGAGGCCGCAGCGGTGGCCGTGGAGGTGGCGGCATGCTAGTCATGAAGTTTGGCGGCACGTCGGTTGGCTCGGGCGAGCGCATCCTGCACGTGGCCGGAATCGTCCTGGCCCATCGCGACCAGCAGCCGGTGGTCATCACCTCGGCGATGTCGGGCGTGACCGACGCGCTGCTGGCGCTGGGGCGCGTGGCTGCGCTTGGTGATAGGGATGCTTGCGAGAGCCAGTTTGCCGCGCTGGCGCAGCGGCATCACGATGCCGCTCTGGCTATCAATCCTGAGGCTGACTGGTCGGCGCTCTACGACAAACTGGAGCGGCTGCGCGCCACCATTGAACACTTCCCGGTGAAGCAGAACCCCACAGGGGCCAGCAGCGATGTGCTGGTTTCGTGGGGCGAGCGGCTGGCCGTGACGCTGGTGGCGGGCGCATTGCAGACGCGGGGGCAGCCCGCGCTGCCCTGGGACGCTCCGATCATTGCCACCGACGAGCACGCGCTGCCGCTGGACGACGCAACGCGCCGCCTGGCTGAAGAAGCGCTGGCAGAGGCGGGCGAGGGCATATTGGTTGCGCCAGGGTTTATCGCGCGGATGCCCGATGGCCGCATCACCACGCTGGGGCGCGGCGGCTCGGATTATTCGGCCACGCTGCTGGCGGCAGCGTTGGACGCCGACGCCTGCTGGATTTATACTGATGTGGATGGATTGCTGAGCGCCGACCCGCGCATCGTCGAGGAGGCACAGATTCTGCATGCGGTTTCGCCGCGCATGGCCGGGCGGCTCTCATATTCGGGCGCGAAAGTGCTGCACCCCAAGTCGGTGGCTCCGGTGGCGCGGCAGGGCATTCCGCTGCGCGTGCGCAACACCTTTCGCCCGGAGCATCTGGGCACGCTGATTGCCGAACACAACGGCACGACACGCGGCGCGGCACAGGCGATCACCGGGCGGCGGCACCTGGCCGCGATTGTCTTCGCGGGCGACGGCTTGCCGGAGGTGCCGCATCTGTTCGGGCGCATGTGCCAGGCCATGACGGGCGCGGGCATCGAGATGGTGCTTTCGGTGCACCCCGGTACAGGCTATGACCCGCAAATCATCGTCAATGCCGCGCAGGCGCAAGGCGCGCTGGAGCAGTTGACGCGGGAGTTCGCCGCCGAACGCGCGCAAGGGCAGATCAGCAGCATCGGCGTCCACGAAGGGCTGGCGCTGTGCACGCTGATTGGCGAGGAATTGGGCAGCGTGGCGCTGACGCAGGTGCAGCAGGCGCTGGCGGCTGAAGCGCTGACGCCGCTGGTGCAGACGGTTGGCCCTGCCGCGCTGAGCTTTGTGCTGCACGAAGGCGAACTGGAGCGGGCCATCCGCAGCATACACCGCGAGGTGATCGAGGCGGCGCTGCGCCAGGAGGCGCTGACAGTGAGCGCAAGCGTAGTAAGTCACGCGCTTGATGATAACGAAGAGTCGGAGCGGCGCTGGATGACATCGCCCTCGTGAAAAGCAAAGGAATGATGCATATGTCGAACACAGCCCGCATTCCGGTTGCCGTGCTGGGGGCCACCGGCATGGTCGGCCAGCGGTTCATCAGCCTGCTCGCTGAGCATCCCTGGTTCGAGGTCGCTGTTGTGGCTGGCTCGGAGCGCAGCGCAAATCAGCGCTATGGCGACGCCGTGACCTGGCGGCTGCCATCCGCGCCGCCGCGCGCCGTCCTCGATCTGCCGGTGGTCGCGCCAGATGCCGAGTTCGACGCGCCAGTCGTGTTTTCGGCGCTGCCTGCCTCGGTCGCCGCTGGCGTCGAACTGCTGCTGGCCGAGCGCGGCCACGCCATCTTCAGCAACGCCAGCAGCCATCGTATGGCTGAAGATGTGCCGCTGCTGATTGCAGAAGTCAACGGCGACCACGTTGATTTGCTCACCAAACAGCAGGAAAAGCGCGGCTGGCCCGGCCTGCTGGTCACGAACGGCAACTGCTCGACCATTCAGATTGCCCTGGCGCTGAAGCCGCTGGCCGATGCGTTTGGCGTCAAGCGCCTTCAGGTGACGACGCTGCAAGCCATCACCGGCGCAGGCTATCCGGGCGTTGCCAGCTATGACGTGCTCGATAATGTCATCCCTTATATCGGCAGCGAAGAAGAGAAGATCGAGAGCGAGACTAGAAAAATCCTGGGCGCGTATCAAGATGGCGCGGTGACTCCCGCGCCGATGACGATCAGCGCGCAGTGCAACCGCGTCGCCGTGCGCGATGGACATCTGGCCTGCATCTCGGTGGAACTGGGGCGCGACGCTGTGACCAGCGCCGATCTGGTTGACGCCTGGCAGGCATTCCGTGCTGAGCCGCAGGAGCGCAAGCTGCCCAGCGCGCCGCAGCCGCCTATTGTGGTGCGCGACGAGCCAGATCGCCCGCAGCCGTTCTTCGACCGCGACGCTGGCGGCGGCATGGCCGTCACCGTTGGGCGGGTGCGTCCCTGCCCCATCCTGGGCCACAAATTCATTGTGCTGGGACATAACACGATTCGCGGCGCTGCCGGAGCGTCGATCTTGAACGCGGAACTGCTGCTGGCGCGGGGGTGGTTGGGAGCCGATGGCCGCCCGGCACGCCAACGCAATTAATGCATAGAAAGAGAGCATGTTATGACAGCCGGTGAGCGCGCAGAGGCAGCCCAGCAGATCGCCTTTCAGGGCGAGCGCGGCGCGTATGGAGAGGAAGCTGTCGTTGCCTATTTCGGAGCACAGGTCATTCCTGTGCCCAAGAAAAGCTTTGCCGAGGTCTTCGACGCGGTGACATCTGGCGAAACCGACGCGGGGCTGGTGCCGATTGAGAACTCACAGGCGGGCAGCATCAACGAGGTCTATGATCTGCTGCGCAGTCACCAGCTTTTTGTGAACGGCGAAATCTGCCGCCCGATCAACCATTGCCTGCTGTGCCTGCCGGGGCAGGCGCTCGGCCAGATCAAGCGCGTGCTGTCGCATCCGCAGGCGCTGGCGCAGAGCGACGCCTATTTGCGCGGGCTGGATGTGGAAATCGTGGCCGCGTATGATACGGCAGGCAGCGCCAAGCTCATCCGCGAGCAGATGATGGAGGGCGTGGCTGCCGTTGCCAGCGCCCGCGCTGCCGAACTCTATCAGCTTGACATTCTGGCGAGCGGCATCCAGACGATCAAAGACAACTATACGCGCTTCATTGTGCTGGAGCGCCAGCCGGGCGCAGCGCCCACCGCGCCAGCCAAGACGATGCTGATTCTGGCGACCGCCCACACGCCGGGCGCGCTGCATGGCGCGCTGGGCGAGTTTGCCGCGCGAGACATCAACCTGCTCAAGCTGGAATCGCGTCCCTCGCGCGAGAAGCCGTGGGAATATGTCTTCTATCTGGACATCGAGGGCACGCCCCAGCAAGAACCGGTCGCGCAGGCGCTGGCAGCGCTGAAGAAGAAGGCAGCGTTTGTGCAGGTCTTGGGCGCTTTCGCGCGCGACCCGGCCTTTGGCTGATGCAGGAGGGCCGCGCTCATGGACGCATCTGCCGGGCTACTCCACCTGCGCCAGCAGATGCCGGAACTCGGCCAGCGCGGCGGCCTCGCCAATCTGCTGCGCCAGGGCGAGATACACCTGCCGCAGATAGCGGCTCTGCGCGCTCAGCCAGGCGTTGCGCGTGGCTGGCAAAATGCTCGCCTGGGGCGCTTCCACCAGCCGCCGCGACATCTCGAACTCGACCAGCGCGAGGAAGGCGAGCAGACGCGGGGGCGCGCCGGGTAAACTGGCTTCGGCGGGACGCTGGCGATGCGCGCTGGGAAGCTCCAGCGGGGGCTGCATGGTGGTGTGGAGGCTGGGGCGACGCCAGGCGCGGATGAGGTCCCAGCGCAGCGGCTCCGGCAGATGTTCGGTGAGCAGGCGCAGGCCCGCTTCGCGCCGCAGCGGGTTGGTGTGGGTGTAACGACCAGAGGGGATGGCAGGGGCTTTGGGGAAACCAGCGAGCAGAGCCATAGCAGGCGCTCCTTTCGACTTCCGAGCCAAACGGCTCCAGATGCCGAAACGGCCCCTTCCTGGGCGACGGCGAAGCGCAACCTTGCCGCAGCAGCGCGAGAGCCGAACACTCTCGCGGCTGCCGTCAACAAGTGGCGTCCCAGTCTGACCAGGAAGAGGCCGTGAGCGAGCTACCAACTAGGCAAAAAATCCAGTGATAGAATGCCCCAGCCCCATTCCTGGTACTCCCAGGTCTGGGGGGAATGGCGCGGTGGTGTTGTTAGCACTGCCGCGTCATGCCGTTCCGACACACCTCAGCACACCCAATTGTGTGTCGAGTAAGCAGAGTATAGCAGGCTGGCACGGCGCTGTCAAGCGGCCTAGGACCAATGGAGTATTCTTGGTAGCGCCGCCTGGAAGGTGGCTAAACGTTTAGCCACCTTCCAGGCGGCGCTACCAAGAACAATCTCTGGCGTCAGCCCGCTTCCCATGCTATACTGGAGGCGCAGCAGTCGGAATGACTCGTTGCTCCCGTTTGGGATGGAAACACGTCCGCCCAAGCGGAGCCATTGTGCCAGGCTCCGTAGTCGAAGCGGCTCACTGCGCCCGTGTGGGATGGTGTGAGACGGCATGCCAGGCGGTTGCTGGTAGCGCCGCCGTCCCTGGCGGCAAATCGTTAGGCCGCCGCAACGGAACAGGCCGGATGGCAACGTTCCTGCTGGCGCAGCGCTTGGCCGCCTGGAAGGCGGCGCTACACGCATAAGGCTGCGCCCACGCGGGAGGGGACATGAGTCATCCCGAATTTTGGGAAAGCTGGTGAGTGGAACGGTCGCTTTCGTAGCGCCGCCTTCCAGGCGGCCAAGCGCTGCGCTTGCGCGAACGCTGCTCCTCCTTGCATTCCGTCTCAATGGGCCACCGTTGGGCCGCCTGGAAGGCGGCGCTACCAATCCCCTCCCTGCACCCATCCCCCTGACACCTGATGGGCCTGACCTCAAAATTCGGGATGACTCATGTTGGTGGCTGTAGGCCCTGAGGCGCAGTTTTAACCACCTGCCACGCGACTTTTGCATCGCCCCATGTCATCGGCTCCTGTGCTATACATGTCCCCCACAAGATCATATACTGGGGATAGCGGATACAAACCAAGCAGATTCGGCATGGGAATTGCGTTCACTTCTGCCATCAGAAACCACACATCCAGGCTTTGCTCTGAAAAGGCGCTCTGGCAGAAGCCCACGAGCGTTCCCACTCTCTTCAGAAATCGGAGGATGCTTTTATGGCAGAAACCGCGTTGCCTGGCCCTATCCCTGGCGCACGAATTAGCATACACAAGGCGAAAGCGCCTGGCTCGCTGGACGCCGACATCATCATTGCGAACGCGCCTGATCCGGTCTTCGTCAGCGATCTGGAAGGCAAGATTCTGCAAGCCAACGATGCCGTCTCGCAGCTTTTGGGATTTCGGCCCGATGAAGTGCTGGAGCAATCGCTGTCCCGCTTCATCAGCGCCCAGGAGACACACGAATTTACTGTCGCCTTGCGCGAGGTGGTGGAGCGCGGCGTCACCCGCAACGTCGCGCTGAACCCGCGCAGCGCCTCCGGCGAAGTCATTCCCACCAGCCTGAACGCCTCGGCCCTGCGCGACGCGGATGGCAAAGTGATCGGGGCGATTGGCATCCTGCGCGACATGCGCGAACTGGATAAGGCGCGCGCCTACGCGGATAGTCTGATTAAGTTTGCGCCCGACCCGGTGTTTGTCAGCGACTTGCAGGGCAAGATTCTGCAAGCCAACGACGCCGTCTATGAACTGCTCGGCTTCCGCACCGATGAAGTGCTGGAGCAATCGCTTTCCCGCTTCATCAGCCCCGAAGAGACGCGCGAGTTTATGGCCGCGCTGGATGAAGTGATCGAGCGCGGCGTCACCCGCAACGCCCAACTCAACCCGCGCAGCGCGTCCGGCGAAGTCATCCCCACCACCCTCAACGCCTCGGCCCTGCGCGACCCCGACGGCGGCGTCATCGGCGCAATCGGCATCTTGCGCGATATGCGCGCCTACCAAAGCGTAGTCCGCGACCTGGAGCGTTCCAAGTCGGAATTGCAGGAAAAGATTCTGGACCTGGAGAAATTTGAAGAGGTCGTGGTGGGCCGCGAACTCAAAATGATTGCGCTGGAAAAAGAGATCGAGCGGCTGAAGCAGGAAATGGATAAGGCGCGCTATGAACGAGGGCGGCCCGCATGAGTGAAACGCTGGAAACTGCCTTACCTGCTCTGCTTGCTGATGCGTCGTTTCCGGCTGCCGAGGCTAATCTGAAAACGCTCCTGGAAGGGTACACGCGCCTGTACCGCGAAAAAGAGCAGCTTGAGGTGCGCGTGCGCAAGGGCGAAGAGCGCCGCCGCGCCATGATTCACATCATGGACGATATGAATCAACTCAACAAGAAACTGGCCGACCAGCGCAAGGCCATGCTGCACATTCTGGCGGACTACGAACAGGACCGGCGACGGCTGGTCCGGCAAACCGAGCGATTGGATAGCTCGCGGCGCGCGCTGCTGCATATCCTTCAGGATATCCACCATTCCAATCAGCGCCTGGAAAACAGCCGCAAGGCGATGATTCACATCATGGGCGACCTGAGCGAGACCACCGCCGAAATGCAGCGCCGCGAACAAGAACTGCGCGAAAAGCAGGAACAACTGGTGCAGGCGGGCAAGCTCGCCACGCTGGGCGAACTGACCACAGGCGTGGCGCATGAACTCAATAACCCGCTGAACAACATCGGCCTGTTTATCGGCAACGCTATCGATCAGTTGGAACTGGGCAAGGGCGATCAAGCGCGGATTCTGGAGGAACTGCATCAGGCGATGCAGCAAGTACGCAAGGCGGGCGAGATCATCTCGCATCTGCGCACATTCGGGCGAGCCGCCACTTTCACGCGCGAGCCGGTCGCCATCAAGCCGGTGATCGAGCGCGCGCTTTCGCTGATGCACGAGCAACTGCGCCTGCGGCAGATCGAGGTGGCGCTGGAGTTGGGGCCAGAGCATCTGATCGTGATGGGCAACGCCATCCAACTGGAGCAGGTCTTCATCAATCTGCTGACCAACGCGCGTGACGCGCTGGCAGACGCGCCGCAAAAGGGTATTTCCATCACGGCAACCCCACAGCAAGATAACATTCTGACGCTGGTGTTTCACGATACCGGTATGGGGATTCCGCCAGGGCTGGAGCAGCGCATCTTTGACCCGTTCTTCACGACCAAAGATGTGGGGACCGGCACCGGGCTGGGCCTTTCGATCACCTATGGTATTATACAAGAGCATCATGGAACGATCTGGGTTGAAAACCAGCCGGGCGAGGGCGCGACGTTTTTCGTGCAACTGCCGCTGGCCCCGCCCGATGCAGCAGATGAGGGCTACTCATGAGTCTTACACAGCTTCTTATCGTTGATGACGACCCTGCTCTGTTGCAGGCGCTCCCCGAAGCCCTGCACCTGCGCATGGAGGATGTGCAAATCGATACGGCTGAATCAGCCATGGCAGCGCTTGAGCAGATCGACGCCACCGATTATGATGCCATCATCACCGACATCAAGATGCCGGGTATGGATGGTCTGGCGCTGCTGAGCGCCATCAAGGAACGTCGCCCGGAAACGCCCACACTGCTGATTACCGGCCACGGGGAACACGACCTGACGTTGCAGGCGCTGCGCGGCGGGGCCTATGATTTCATCCAGAAGCCCATCGAACGAGACTATCTGGTGGCCTCCTTGCAACGCGCCATCCAGGCGCGCCAACTCAGTCGCCAGGTGCAGGAACAACGGTGGGCGCTGGAACAGCATGCCGCGCGGCTTGAGCAAACCGTGCAGGAACGGACCCGCGAACTCATCGAGGCCAACCGCGCCAAAGACGAGTTTATGAGCATTGCCTCGCATGAACTCAAAACGCCGCTGACGACGATGAAGCTCTTGATTCAACTGGCGCAGCGCGAACTGGAGCGGGCCAATGTGCCCAAGGTCATTCACGTGGAACGCATGGGGCGTTCCATCGCGCGCATGGAGCAGTTGATTAACGATCTGCTGGATATCTCGCGCATCGATTCAGATAAGCTGATTATGCGGCCAGAACTCTGCAACCTGGCAACGCTCTGCCAGCAGGCGGCAGAAGAGCAAGCCACCGCGACCAGCCGCGCCATTACCTTTGTCGCGCAGGGCACACCTGTAGAGATGACCGTAGATGGGGAGCGCATTGGGCAGGTCATCACCAATCTGCTGTCGAACGCGCTCAAATACTCGCCAGCCCACGAGCCGGTAGCGCTGACGTTTGTGCAGGAAGAAGAGGCAGGCATCATTTCTGTGCAGGACAAAGGCTCCGGCATCCCCGCCAACGCGCTGCCCCACATTTTTGATCGCTACTATCGCGTGCCAGGCATCGAGGTCATGAGTGGTTCAGGCGTCGGGCTGGGGCTGGGACTGCACATCTGCCGCGAGATTGTGGAGCGCCACGGCGGCCAGATTTGGGCCGAAAGCACCCTCGGGAGCGGCAGCACCTTTTATGTGGCGCTGCCCGTGGCTGGCCCGTTCAGCCAGGACAGCGCGTGCGCTGATGGCGATGCCGTCGGCAGCGAGGCACGCCGCAATTCCTCTTCGGTCTAACAGCATGGGCGGCTATGAACTATCTGCGCACGTCTGATCTTGCCAGAGCCGTTGGCGTCCATGCCAACACCGTGCGGCGCTATGTGGACCGTGGCATCCTGCCCCCTGTGGAGCGCAGCCCATCCGGCTACCGGCACTTCACCCGGCACCACCTCGATTGCCTGCGTCTGGCCTGGCAGGTCTATCGCAGCCCCTATCCCAGCAAAGCCATCTTTCAATCGGGAGCGCGCATCGTCCAGACTGCCGTCAGCGGCAACCTGCACGGCGCGCTGGCGCTGGCCCATCGTCACCTGGCGCTGGTGCAAGCCGAGCGTGCCCAGGCCGAAATGGCCGCCGCCATCCTCGAACGCTGGGCCGCTGGGACGACTGCGGCGGATGATACAGGCACCATGCAGCCGCTTCCGATTGGGCAGGCTGCCCGCGTCTTGAGTGTGTCCATTGACGTGCTGCGCAACTGGGATCGCAGCGGCTTGCTCGCCGTCCCGCGCGACCCGGCCAACGGCTACCGGCGCTATGGAGCGGCGGAAATCAGCCGGTTGCGCATCATCCGCATGCTTTCCCGCTCCGGGTACAGCATGTCTGCCATCCTGCGCATGCTGCTGCAACTCGACCAGGGAGAAAAGAACGATCTGCGCCGCGCGCTCGACACGCCGCGCCCCGACGAAGATGTATACCTGGCCTCTGACCGCTGGCTTTCCACGCTTGCCGAACAAGAGGAACGATCGCACAACATCATCGCTCTGGTGGAAGAGATCAGCAACAAGCGGGCTGCCGGGAACGGCTGACTTTTCCATCCTCTCGTGATCTCCAACCCTCCCTATGCACACCAGGGTTTTAGAATCATTCTGGAGACGGCGGGCGTGCCGTCTTCGAGTTTTCTTATCCCTGGAGGGTCAGATGACGGATTACATCACGATTCGCGGCGCGCGGCTGCATAACCTGAAACATGTCTCCCTGATGATTCCCAAGAACCAGTTCGTCGTCCTGACCGGTCTGTCCGGCTCGGGCAAATCCACCCTTGGCTTCGACATTCTGCATAAAGAAAGCCTGCGCCAATACCTGGAAGCAATCGGTATGGCAACCTTTGGGCTGGCAAGGCCGCCGGTCGACGCCATCAGCGGGCTTTCCCCATCGATCAGCATCGACCAGCGCCTGAGCAATCACAGCCCGCGTTCGACGGTTGGCACGACCACCAACATCTATACCTATCTGCGCGTGCTGTTTGCGCGGCTGGGGCATCGCCCTTGCCCGGCCTGTGGCAAAGACGTGCCGCCTTCCTTCGACCCGGCCAGCACGGAATGGGAGGGTGAGGCCAGCGCCAACGATGACGCCGCGCCGGAGGCAACCTTCCCCTGCCCACACTGCGGCGCGCCCGTTCCAGAGTTGAGCATGGCGCACTTTTCCTTCAATAAGCCCGATGGAGCCTGCCCAACCTGCACCGGCCTGGGCAGCGTGCAGCAGGCCAACATCGAGCGCCTGATCGACGAGCACAAGAGCATCGCAGATGGCGCGATCTCTGGCTGGGAAAGCGCCCTCCTCACGTACCATACTGCCACATTGCGAGCGGCAGCGGCCCATTATGGGATCGAATTTGATGTCTCGCTGCCGATCAAAGACTATACCCCGCCGCTGCGCGACCTGCTGCTCTTTGGCGTGGAAAGCCCGCGCTTTCGCCGCCACTTCCCGACAACAGAGCCGCCAACCACCGTGCGCCAGGGGCGCTTCGAGGGCGTCGCCACCAATCTGCTGCGCCGCTACGGGGAGCACCTTCACGAACACATGGGCGAGGCCGATTACAGCGACAAGCTGGAAGAGTTTGTGGTCACCGAAACCTGCCCCGACTGTGCAGGCACGCGCCTGCGCCCGGAAAGCCGGGTGGTGGCCGTCCAGGGGCAGACGATCATCGACCTTTCGCGCCTGGCGCTGGGCGACCTCGGCGTCTGGCTGGGCACGCTGCCCGCCGCGCTCAGTTCTGACGAGCGGCTCCTTGCCGAACCGGTGCTGGTGCCACTGCATGATGGCATTGCGCGGCTGGTCGAGGTCGGCGCGGGGTATCTGACATCGGAACGCGCCTCGCCGTCGCTGTCAGCCGGTGAGGCCCAACGGCTGCGGCTGGCGTCGCTGCTTGGCTCGGCGCTCAGCGGCGTGCTGTACATCTTCGATGAGCCGACCATCGGGCTGCACCAGCGCGACACGCACCGCCTGATCGCCGTGCTGCGCCGCCTGCGCGATCTAGGCAACACGGTGCTGGTCATCGAACACGACCTGGATATGATCGCCGCCGCTGATTACGTCGTTGACTTTGGCCCAGGCGCGGGCAAGCACGGGGGGCAGGTGGTCGCTGCCGGAACCCCGGCTGAAGTGGCCGCGCAGCCCGGCTCGCTCACCGGAGATTATCTGGCCGGGCGAACATCCATCCCCGTGCCAGCGCTCCGCCGCGCGCCCACTGGCCGCGCCATGACCATCTCTGGCGCGCGCCATCACAATCTGCAAAACGTCACCGTGCGTCTGCCGCTGGGCGTGCTGGTCGCGGTGACGGGCGTATCCGGTTCGGGCAAATCGACGCTGGTCTTCGACATCCTTGACCGCGCCATCCGCCAGCGCCTGTATGGCGCGAGCGACATCCCCGGCGCGCATGACGCCATCGAGGGCCAGGAATATATCGAGAAGATCATCACCATCGATCAGGAGCACATCGGACGCATCCCGCGCTCGAACGCCGCAACCTATTCCGACACGTTTACCCCCATCCGCGAAGCCTTTGCCGCGACCCCTGAAGCGCGCCGCCGTGGGTTGGCCGCCCGGCATTTCTCGTTCAACGTCCCGGGCGGGCGCTGCGAGCGCTGCGAGGGCGCGGGCATCCTGACCGTGAAGATGCAACTGCTGCCGGACGTGGAAGTGCGCTGCCCGGCCTGCCATGGACGCCGCTTTACCAGCGAGACGCTGGCCGTGCGCTACCGCGAGCATGACATCTCGCAGGTGCTCGATCTGACCATCGAGGAAGCGCTGGCGCTCTTTGCGGACGTGCCCGCCGCGCTTTCCCGGCTTCAGGTGCTCGCCGACGTTGGCCTGGGCTATCTTCAGCTTGGGCAGCCCGCCACCACGCTGTCCGGCGGCGAGGCCCAGCGCATCAAGTTGGCGAAGGAACTGGGCCGCCGGGCGGGCGGGCGCACGCTTTATGTCCTCGATGAACCGACCACCGGCCTGCATCTGGCCGATACCGCGCGTTTATTGGGGGTGCTTCAGCGCCTGGTGGATGCGGGCAACACGGTGCTGGTCATCGAACATAATCTGGAAGTGGTCAAGGCGGCAGATTGGGTCATCGATCTTGGGCCGGAAGGCGGCGCGGCAGGCGGCAAACTGATTGCCGAGGGCACGCCCGAGCAGATTGCCCAGGTTGCCGGTTCGTATACCGGCCAGGGCTTGAGGGAGATGGGCATATGAAGCAAAGCGGCAGGACAAATCATCCTGCCGCTTTGCTTTGAAGAACGTAAGAGGAGCCTGTCTGCTCATGCCTGGGCCTGCGGGCGCATACGCTTCAGCAAGAGGAAGGCGACCAGCGCCATACCCAAGGACAGCGCCACCCCGATGGCGAAGGTGATCTGCGGCGTAATCCAGGGGCCAACTACGGCTTGCGCCAGCGGGCCAAGCATGACGGCCAGCGAGATGGCTGAGCCACGCATCCCCATGACCTGCCCGCGCGTTTCATTGGTCGTGACACCCAGATAGATGCTGCCCATGGCTGGCTCGATGAAGGCGCTGCCCAGCCCGGTCAAGATGGCTCCCCCGAGCAGCAGCGGATAGAGCGGAGCCACGAACATGCAGATGTTCAGCATGCCGAAGAGCAGACTGCCGATGACGATAAGCGGCTGTTTCGGCATGCGCTCCGAGAGCGGCCCCAGGAAGAGCGGGAAGACCGCCAGCGCCAGCCCATAGGCGCTGAAGACCAGGCCATATTGCGCCGGACTGTAGTGCAGCACCTTCTCCAGAAAGAAGGGATACTGCGGGAACGCAAAGGGATAGGTGAAGATCATGCCGAAATCGATCACCAGGAAAGGAGCCACCAGCCAGATCAAGCGCGCGAAACGCCATTCCTTCGGCTGCTGGGAGCGCGCCCCGCGCTCGGCTTTTGGTGTGCTCGCCGCCCGCGCCTGCTTTGGCAAAGTTTCTGGCACCAGAAAGACCGTCAGCAGCGACGCCAGCAGCGCGATGCCCGCTGACAGCAGGAAGGGACTGGTAAAGCCCAACGTCTGCGAGAGAAAGCCGCCAATGCCAGGACCAAGCGCGAACCCAACCGCCTGCGCCGTCGTGAGGAAGCCAATCCAGCGCCCCTGTTTCGCCTGGGGAATCGTATCGCCCACCATCGACATGGTGGTCGGCATCAGGCCGGAAATCAACATACCCTCGGCAAAGCGAATGACCACAAAGAACGCGGGGATATTCACGAACGCCAGCAGCAGGTTGGTGGCGATAAATCCGGCCAGCGAGAGGAAGAGAATGGGTTTGCGCCCGATGCGCCCGGACCAGATGCCCATGGGCGTGCTGAAGAGCAGCATGCCCAGGCCGAAGGCTCCCTCCATCAAGGCGAGCATTTCTGACCCCAGCCCTAACGCCTGCAAGCGTTGGGGGAAGACGGGAATGATAATGGCAAAGCCGGTCATCATCAGGGTGACACAGCCGATCACGAACGTGAGCGCGACGGTGATGGACCGCGTGCGCGCGCCAGCGGAAGCCCCGCCAGATCGGGCGTTCACCACCTCTTCCAGAGGGTGGGTGATGGTCTCGGGTTCCAGGACTGCGGTACTCATCAGGTTCATCCTTTCCAGTCTGCTCGTGTCTATTCACTTGCGATTTGCAAGTGTCTTCACGATAACCATTTCTTCCTGGTCTCCCTAAAACCGGAAATTATGAGCAGGACATCCACAGAACGCCCTGGAGGGATGAAAAAACGCCACGGGCGGGATCGGCAATCGGGTTGCGGAAGCCCCTGGCCTAATGACCGTTGCCGATGGTCGCCTGTGGCATCTGCTGAGGGATATTAGACGAGTTGACTGATCAGGCTGCGCTCGCCTGCAAAGACCGAACCGCCGCTGCGGACCGTTTCACGCATGCGCGCGATCATCTCTTCGCGCCGCGCTTTCATCAAGGCAATCCAGGCAGGCGGCGCTCCGGTCTGGGGGTCGTATTCGGCGCTCCAGTTCGCCATTTCCACCAGGACCGGAATGAGGTCCAGCCCTTTTTCCGTCAGGGCATATTCCTCTTTGCGCTTATCTGAAGGCAAAGGCCGCTTCATGAGGATGCCTTGCTGCTCCAGACGCGCCAGGCGGCTCGCCAGAATGTTCGTCGCCATGCCTTCTTCTGACTCTAAAAACTCCCCATAGGTGTTCTTTCCAAAGTAGACCAGATCGCGGATGATCAAGAGTGACCAGGGGTCGCCGAAGGTCTCCAGCGCAAAGTTGATGGGACAATCGGAGCGCCTGTGCTGTGTGTGTTTCATGGTGCTGTGGCTCCCTCAATGCGCCAAGGCTCGTCTTCGATGCTGGCAGCTTTTCCGCCTTCTTTATAGAAGCATACCACTTTAACTTGCAAATCGCAAGTGGTTTTGGTTCCGATTTTGCCATATCGCTTTGGAAGAGGAGTGTAGTTCAACTTGCAAATCGCAAGCATCCTTGCAAACACAGAGATTGGAGAACAACCGTGAGAAAGATCATCGTCACCATGTGGATGACCCTGGATGGCTTCATTGCTGGTCCGAACAATGACATGGGTTTTGTCGGCGAGCATTACGATGCCGCGATGGGGCAGTATGAGTACGATCTGGTCAGCGCGGCAGACACCTTGCTCCTGGGGCGGGTCACGTATGAAAGCTTTGCCGGAGCCTGGCCGTATGTCCCTGACAAGCCAGATGCCGACCCAGGCGAGGTGGCCTATGCGCGCCTATTGAATGCGATGCGCAAAATCGTCTTTTCCAGGACGCTCCCAAGTGTCGAATGGAACAATTCGACGCTGATGAGGGAAATCGTTCCCCAAGAGATTGAGCGCTTGAAGCAGGAGCCAGGGCGCGATATGGTGATTTATGGGAGCGCCAGCGTGGTGCAGGCCCTCACCAATCTGGGCTTGATCGATGAGTATCAAATCTTAGTCCACCCGGTCCTGTTGGGGCAGGGCAAGCCGCTCTTTGCCAACATCAGGCAGAAGGTCAATCTGAAGTTGGTCAACACCGAGGCGCGTTCCTCTGGGGTGGTGGTGCTCACCTACCAGCCGAAAGAACCTTGACATTCCCCACCTCATCGACTATACTGTGATAGAAATCGATTTCCAAAAATTTTCTCTGCGGCGCTGGGCATATCAAAGCAACGATATGCCCAGCGCATTTGGCCTCTGATCGCTGGCGACCTTTGGTTAGGCTGGTGCCTATGGCTCTCCTCATCCACAATGATGTATTGAGCAATAACAAGGAGTTGAACGAGCTATGTCACCACGAAACAGCAGCGCCTCCTCGCCAGGACATCCCTGGCAGCTTTTCCCCCGGTTGGTGCCCAGGCAACGGCGGCTGGTCATGGTCGCATCCCTGTTCCTTATCCTCATGAGCATTACCGGTTTGTTTGCCTTTTCCTTCCTGCCGAACGCCCATGCCCAGGGCGGCACAGGCGCGGCAGGCCATGTGACCGTTGCCGCAATCGACCCGTCGCTGGTCGCAGGGCGCGGCGCGCAGCTTGGTATCGTCGAGCAGGAGGCCGAGAACGCCACGACGAACGGCACCATCCTTCCGTTCGACACATCGGCTTACACGCTGTCGGGCGAGGCATCAGGCAGACAGGCCGTGCAGCTTGCTCCCGGCCAGTATGTCGCCTTCACGCTTACGCAGCGGGCAAACGCGATGACCATCCGCTACGCCATCCCCGACGCCCCGACCGGCGGCGGAATCGACGCCCCGTTGGCTTTGAGCGTGGACCACGACGGCTATGAGCACACGCATCCGCAGACGATCACGCTGACCTCAAAGTATTCGTACCTCTATAACCAGTATCCGTTCACGAACGATCCGAATGCGGATTTGCTGTTCCCGGACCAGTGGATTACCGAGTGCTCATGCGTCCCCGACCAGACGACACCAACACCAACGATCACGAAACCGTTCAGGCCGATGCACTTCTACGACGATCAGCGCGTGCTGCTCCACAACACCTACCAGGCGGGAGATGTCGTTCGTCTGAGCGTGCCTGCCGATTCGAACGCGGCGTGGACAGTCATTGACCTCGTTGACTTCCAGGAGATCGACGGTCCCGCGCCGCAGCCCTGGAACTCGATCTCCGTGACCACCTTCGGCGCTGACCCCAGCGGCATACGTGACTCCGCGGATGCGTTTGATCGCGCGATTCGGGTGGCGAAAGCCTGGGGGAAGACGGTCTATATCCCGGTTGGCACGTTCCAGGTGAACCGGCATATCATTGTCGATGACGTGACGATTGAGGGCGCCGGTAGCTGGTGGTCCATCGTCACAGGCCATCAGGTCACGCTGTCCTCACCAGCGCCAGACGGCTCCATACACACAGGCGTTGGCTTCTACGGCAAGTACGCCGCCGATGGCGGGAGCGATAACGTGCACCTGTCGAACTTCGCTATCATAGGCGACGTGCGCGAGCGCATTGATACCGACCAGGTGAACGGTATCGGGGGAGCACTGAACGATTCGACGATTGATGGCCTTTTCATCCAGCACACGAAAGTTGGCATCTGGCTGGATGGGCCAATGAACAACGTCACCATCAAGAACACGGTCATCATGGACCAGATTGCGGACGGCATCAATTTTCACCAGGGAGTAACTAACTCCAGCGTCGTCAATTCGCTCATCCGCAACACGAGTGATGACGCGCTCGCGATGTGGTCACAGGCGGTCAGCGGGCAGCCCGGCATCGAGGACGCCAACAACGTGTTCGACCACAACACAGTGCAGAACCCGGTGCTCGCGAACGGCATCGCCATCTATGGTGGCCGCGACAACACCGTATCGAACAACATTGTTGCTGACCCCGTGCGCGAGGGCAGCGCCCTCCACGCGGGATCGCGCTTCGGCTCGACCCCGTTCGCTGGCTACCTGCGGTTCACAAACAACACCACCGTGCGGGCTGGCCCCTTCGAGCTTAATTGGAAGATCGGCCTCGGCGCACTCTGGATATACGCGCTCGAAGGCTCGATCACGGCGGACATCGAGGTGAGCGGCGATAACTTCTTGCAGAACACGTACAACGCGCTCATGATCGTTTCCGACTTCTCAGTGAAGGACCTCTACTCGATCACGAACGTCCATTTCACGAACATCCACGTTGACGGAACGGGCACGTCGGTGCTGAGCGCGCGTTCCGCCGGGAATGCGACGTTCCAAAACGTGGTCGCGCGCAACGTTGGTGCCGTCGGCATCAACAACTGCGGCTCCTTCAACTTTACCCCGGCGGGGTCGGAGTTCACGGTGACTGACCTTGGCGGCAACACCGGCGGCGGGACCACCGGTCCCTGGCTCGCGCCGTGGGAACTGCCAAACACGATCACCTGCGACGACCGACCGCCGGTCGTCCCCCCGCCACCACCCTCCGCCTGGTGAGCAGTTAGCCGCAGCACGAGGGGAGGGTCTCACCCTCCCCTCGTGCTGCGGCTGAGGAGCACCGGCACGAACGCCAGTGGGCCGCAATTCAGGCTTTCCCTTATTTTGCGCTAACTTGCGTTTTTTCCCGCTGGAATCGAGCCACACGAGCTACCAGGTGCGCAATGGAGTCCACCTTCTTAAAATCTGGATGCCCAAGCATATAGGATTCCCTATTGGGGCCGTGTTTGGTTTGGTAGAAAAGCACTAACTTGTTATCCCCTGAGCGCTTGCGTGCAATGGTATAGCCAACTTCAGCAGCAACATCAAGTCCAAACGGCTCGACAACAACGACCACATCACTTTGATCTATTTCATCGTAGCAAGCCTCAGCAATGCGGCGCGCCTTATCTTCTTCCCTGAAGTTATCATATAAGGACGCGGGGAGAAAAACCTCTACCTCCGGAATCTTGCCCAATTGATGGTTTATCTCGTCATTGGTTGCATCGTACTTCAGTGGCGATGCTACGTAAACTCTAACCACAGTCTCAACTCCTCCAATTTGCCACAAAGGTGATAACCAGGCAAAACACAATAAATACACCACTGACGATGAGCTTTAGCGAAGGGAACGGCGTTGCGGCAATCTCGTCCAAGAAGACGGAGATACTGGCCCCAAGCACGAGATAGTTCGCAAACATAATTCGAGAAAGTTGCCGCTTAAAGTTTTTCCGCGAACTTGCCTCGATATTCTTTCTTTTCAGTTGCGCTACCTGCGCTTGGACCTGCCGATGTTTCTCGCTGCGAACTTCAGGTAAGGTTCCTGGCCGATCTAAACCGAGTTCTTCTCCGATCTTTGAAGGATCGGGGGCGGTAAGTTCATCCAGGTATTTTGCATCCCTCTTACTCCCATACGGGACTTGAGCATTCGAACTGGCATAGATAAATGCTACCTGACAAATAGGAATAAACGGTTTGATTCTAATCGGAAGATTGGTAACATTTACCAGTTGAAGCGGAATCAGTTGGGAATGCCCTGGCTGGATATAATGCTGCGAAACATGGACCATCAAGCCCAGGCGCGCTATACTACTCCTTCCGGTTACAAAACCCGCAATATTTGAAGGCAAGATCACAATTTCCAGGGTCGTTGCCATCAAGATTTCATGCGGATAGATCATAATCTCATCATCGGCAGGAATGTGAAAAGATTCAGTATGCCCAGCAACCGAGAGGTCTATTTCCCGCACATTGTCTTTATATTTCCTTACAATATTATTTAATCGCAGGTCTACGGAACCAGGACCTATCTGATGCTTGTCATCAAAGGGGAAGTCCTCATCAATCGATGAGATACCAATTGTGCCATCACCAATAAGCCTACGCAGGTCTCGATCCACAATGACCATCACTAGCACTCCCGTAGTTTTTCATTCCACCACTACATCCTCTCTCCATCTATGAGTGCTAGTGTAGCATGACCTGTCAACGAACGAATACGTCAAAGCAGCATCTTTTATGCCACACGTATAATAACGCATGAGCTATACCGATTAGTTACAGTCTGCTCTCACCAACCACCCCTGGCTTAACAACCTTTTCATTATAGCATACTTCCTCTGTATCCCCACCCTTAACAGATGATTTTCTTGGAACCCTCCTGTACAGCAGGCAATTGAAATCAGAGTTTCTTTCTCCCAATCAACAAACTCTCGTGGGCGATTTCAACTGCTCTATAGTGGTAATAAGGTACTATCGTTACGTTTCTATGAACACTAAGTTACGATTTAGTTGCAAAATCCCTCTCGCCGCCCCGCTCCGTACCGCCTGGCCGCCCATCTCCCCAAAAGGTAGCGCACCACCAATGAAATGAGCATTCGCTGTGCCATTCGGGAGGCCCGTAACACTTTTGGCTGAGTTTCGACACGTTTAGGGAGGGAGGCCGTGTTCAGCACGAGCGTTTCTCAGGACGCGCTCCAGAGCGCGCAAGACATACCCGTGGGAGTTGGGCAAGCAGAGGCATCTCCTCCCCAAAGCCGTCCTGACGATCACCACTCCCAGGGGTACGAAGAAACCAGGAAGAAAGGGAAGGTCCAGAATGAAGCATTTGCTCAGGATTGCCATGCTCTTGGGTGGAGTGGCAGTTCTCCTCGCCGCTCTGTCGCTCCAAACGAGCGATGCACACGCCGCGCCTTCGAGCGGGCAGGGTTCCCATCAGCAGGTGAACTCCGCTTCCTGCGGCACCTGGAAGGTCGTCCCCAGCCCAAATGGAAACGGGAGCAGTGGGCTAAACACCATGGCGGTGGTTTCAGCCCATGCGATCTGGGCTGTGGGCAACGTCGCCAACCCGGTGACACATGTGCGAACGACGCTGATCGAGTTTTGGAATGGCACAGCGTGGCACATCGTGTCGAACCCCAACCCGAGTCCGACCTACAACAACTTTTATAGCATCACCGCCGTTTCCCCGAACGATGTCTGGGCCATCGGATTCTATGCCAACTCCGTTGGGACAGCCCAGACGCTGATCGAACACTGGAACGGCAAGCAGTGGCGTGTTGTGCCTAGCCCCAACGTTAAGGACGAAGACAACGAGCTGCTCAGTGTCGCAGCAGCTTCAGCACGCGATATCTGGGCTGTCGGGTTCAAATTCGACAGCAATGGGAACCAGTCGGCGCTGATCGAGCACTGGAACGGCAAGCAGTGGCGAATCGTGCTTAGCCCCAGCTTGAACGCAAATGAGGCGCTTTCCGGGGTGGCGGCAATCTCGGCCAACGACGCCTGGGCCGTAGGAACCAGCAACTTCAACACCCAGACCCTCATCGAGCATTGGAACGGTTCGAGATGGAGTGTGGTAAAGAGTACTGACTCAGGTGGCGAACTGCGGGGGATAACAGCGACTTCAAGAAACGATATCTGGGCGGTGGGCGACGCGCCCACTGGCGCAGGCGGTGCCAGCCAGGCGCTGATCGAACACTGGAACGGCAAGCAGTGGCGTGTTGTGCCAAGCCCTCAAGTTACGACACCTTCCCTCCTGGCGGCAGTGGCGGCAGTCTCGGCTAAGGATGTCTGGGTAGTAGGGGGCGAGGGCGGCAACAACGTGTTTTTCCAGACGCTGATCGAGCACTGGAACGGCTCAAGCTGGCAGGTCGTACCCAGCCCCAGTCCAGGGTCGTTTAGCACCCAACTGTTGGGAGTAGCAGCCTCGGCCAGGGGAGCCTGGGCCGTAGGGTATGCCGATAACACCACACTAATCGAACACAACCAGTGCTAGGCGAAGGTCGAGACGGAGGCCCGGTCCGTCGCTCACCTCCTTGGAGCGACGGACCGGGCGATGTCAGTTAGCACGTTGCCATCACCGTGTTATTATTTTTGTTGGATTCTGTAACCTGTTGGGTCGAGTCCGCCGTAATGGTCAGCCTGGCCGAGACAATCGTGCCCCCGGTGACCAGAACATTGATCGAGCCATCAGCGCTTTGACTCGTCGGGATGGCGCTCGTCATGCCTGTATAGGTGCCCCCAAACGCGCCCGAACCCAGGGTGGAGCTAAATTGGCCTGCGATTTTGACCGAGGTAAGAGACGGACCAGCAGAGGCGGTACCTTGATTTTTGATGGTGACGGTCAGGTTGCCATTCGCATCGAAGCGGCAATACGAGCCGGAGGGTCCAGGAACGGGCAGAAGATCAGGCAGACCGCTGGGCGTGGGTGTGAATGTGGGAGAGGGGATTGCCGTTGGGGTGGCAGTCGCGGCGGGCCGAGTGGTGATGGAAGGGTTGCCGCAGCCTGCCAGGCCCGGCATGAGGACGCAAACGCACCAGATAAGCGCTAGATGAGACCGATTCATATCTTGCCTCCTTTGCTTGCTCCTTGATCTCAAGAATGCATCTATCGAACTGTTCTTGAAACAGGAGTCATACACGCTCACTTCTTGCCCCTCTGATGCTCCACGTATCAACCGACCTCGCTGGTAAGATCGGGCATCTGAACCTGGACCGAAGCCCCCTGGCGAGTGCCCTCTGGTATTTCTGGCAGCACGGCGCGGCCCGGTCGGAGGCTGAGTTCACGGATCAGGCGTTGGGAAAGGGATAACTGAGTGGGCTGACGACTCCGCGCAATCTCTGCCACGGGTCGATACTCCTCATAGATTTCATGCAGCGTGGCAATGAAGATCGGGCGCATGAGCATGATGAGCATCCAGGTGAACCCACCGGCCACATACGGGTTGCTGATCCCTTGAATCAGCAGGTAGATAGGCCCAATGACCGGCCCTTCGACCACCACCGAACCGACAAACGCCGCGACGACCATGCGCGAACGCCGATGGGCGATGCCGAAGCTGATGATGACCGAACGCACCCCTGGCTGGTCATCGACGATGGCGGCATACGTAGCAAAGACCAGGCGTATGTGCCAGAAGAGCATCGGGATACCTAAGAGCAAGATCGGCGAAAATGAGGGCCAGCCCCAGGAATCGGTGAGCTTCCCAAGCGCCCATTGCGCAGGCGTGAAGAGACCCCAGAAAAGGACGGTCGTGATGCCGTTGGCCCAGAGGTAGCGCGGTAGCCAGCGAACCGCTGCGGGTAAAATGGCGGAGGGAGTAACCTTATCGCCCGCGTCGATGATTTCGACTGCCAACACGATGGAGATATTCCCCAGCGTGATGGTGATCCAGGGCAAGGCATTGGCTATCCAATGTGCAAGCGTTCCTGGCTGGCTCCCCACCACCACGGCAGCCAGCGGCGGGAGCATAAAGAGTCCGACCAAGGTTACCAGCCCAGAGATGTCTTTGCGGCAGATGCGAATGCCAGCAGCGACATAGTTAGCGGCCTGGCGCCACCACGTACCAGAGATCATAGGTATCTCCTTTCCTTTCACTGATCACAATTTACCTGGCATCAGAGAGGCCCACATCGGGAAAATGTCGTGTTCGGTTCCGTATTTCGTGGGCTGGCTTCCAAAGGCAGGAAGGAGGTATCTACGTAATTCTCCGTAGGTGCCTGTCCAGTGAGCAAGGGAGGGGCAAAACGGGCAGAGAAAGCTGGTTTATCTAACAAGGTATTACAATTGAAATAATACCTTGACAATCATAGTACTATGATGTATAATCCAACTACGAGGTGATGAGATGAGTGAAAACAAACTTACCTCCGACCTGCTGCGCGGACATACCGATACGATGATTTTACGGCTCTTATCGGAAGCTGACCGCTACGGCTACGAGATTGTCAAGCTGATTGCCGAGCGCTCGGGTGGTGACTATGAACTAAAGGAAGCCACGATGTATTCCAGCGTTCGGCGGCTTGAGGTGGACGGGGATATCGAATGGTATTGGGGCGATGAATCGCAAGGCGGAAGGAGGAAATATTTCCGGATTACGGAAAAAGGGAAAGCAACATACGATCGCAACAAAAGCAACTGGGAGTACGCGAAGCGCGTGCTGGATAACCTCGTGTAAAGGAAAGGTGTTGTGATGAACGACCAATTGACCAACTATGTCAACAGCGTTTTTGCTCCCTACGAGGGGGTCAAAAGTGCCGCCGAATTAAAGGCTGATCTGCTCTCCGATTTGCAGGAGCGGTTCCGTGAACTCAAAGCCGAGGGCAAGGATGATGAAACCGCCTTTGACATGACCATTGGGAGTATCGGCGACATTGAGCAAACCGTCCTGGAGGTCGCCAATCTCTCTCGCTCGCTGGAGCGGAAGGTATCTATCAACTTTACTGGAAGCAATTTGCCACAGAGCGACTTTGCGGGCGTGATCGCGCATCAAGGAAAGTTTTACGGGAGCGCGTTGCGCGGCTCTGACTTTTCGGGCGCAGACTTAACTGGGAGCTTGTTTTATAGCAGTGACATACGTGAAGCCAATTTTGACCGCGCAAATCTGACAGACTGCAAATTTTCCTCAAGTGACCTTACGGATGCAAGCTTCCGCGAATCAATCCTTATGCGCACCAACTTCAGCACATCGGGGCTGGACGGAGCAAAGTTCAGCGGCGTCAAGCTGACTGATGCCAAATTCAACACTACCGACCTGCGCAAAACCATCTTTGAAGGCTGTACCTTTCTCGGCGTGGACTTCCACTATTCCGACCTGAGCGGACAGCGACTGGATGGGCAGACCTTTATCGGCCTCACGTTTGGCCTGCCGTCACTGAAGGATGTTTCGTTTCAGGGCGCGACCCTGAGAAATGTGTCTTTCCGCCCGGTGGGTATCTGGTCTCAGAAGCGTGCCATACAATCCATTCACTTTGACGGCGCGCTGATGGATAAGCTCACGTATGCCGCGCTCAAAGGCATAGGGGCTGATGTATCGAAGGTGACGGTTCTGTAAGGAGGGAACGATTGTGCAAACCCTTTCCATTCAGGTAGCAGACCTGCAAAAATCATACAAGGACCTCAAGGTCTTACAAGGCGTGAATTTCGCCGTGGAGCAGGGTAGCATTTTTGCCCTGCTTGGCTCCAACGGCGCGGGCAAGACCACGATTATCAAAATCCTGTCCACGCTGCTCAAACAGGATGGCGGAACGGCCATCGTCAACGGATTTGATGTGGCGTCACGGCCAGACCACGTGCGGCAATCACTCAGTCTGACCGGGCAATTTGCTGCCGTGGATGAGATTTTGACCGGGCAAGAAAATCTGGTCATGATCGCCAGGCTCCGACACCTCAAACAGCCGCGCCAGGTGGCCGACGAGTTGCTGACCCGCTTCGGTTTAACCGATGCCGCCACACGCCGGGTGTCGACGTATTCAGGCGGGATGCGCCGCAGGCTTGACCTCGCCATGAGCCTGGTGGGAGCGCCGCCGATCATTTTCCTTGACGAGCCGACCACCGGGCTTGACCCCGAAGGACGCATCGAGGTGTGGAAAGTGGTGAAAGAGCTTGCTGATGGGGGCAGAACCGTCTTCTTGACCACGCAGTACCTGGACGAGGCGGAACAGCTTGCTGATCGCATTGCCATTCTCCATGAGGGAAAGATTATCGCCAGCGGCACGCTCGTGGAGCTTCGAAAGCTGTTTCCAGCGGCTCAGGTGGAGTATGTGGAAAAACAACCGACCCTGGAGGAAATCTTTCTTGCCATCATTGGCAAAAAGGAGGAACAGTAAATGGAAACGATACAGAAACACTTTTTCAGCGATCTCTTCGTGATGCTTGGTCGTTCCATGACCCATATTTTCCGCAGTATGGACACCATCATCACGGTCCTGATTACACCTATTGCGATGATGTTGCTGTTCGTGTATGTGTTCGGTGGTGCCATTCAAACCGGGACAGGGAATTATGTGAATTACATATTACCTGGGATTTTACTGATTGCGATTGCGAGCGGGATATCCTATACGGCTTTGCGTTTGTTTACCGATGTGCAACGGGGAATCGTGGAGCGCTTTCGCTCCATGCCGATTGCCCCTTCCACCATGCTGTGGGGACACGTCCTGACCTCGCTGGTATCCAACGGGATTTCGGTGGTGATCATCATTCTCGTGGCGTTGCTGATGGGCTTTCGTTCGTCGGCAGGCATCCTGTCCTGGCTGGCCGTCGTCGGCATCCTCGCGTTGTTTACGCTGGCTTTAACCTGGGTTGCGGTGATTCCCGGACTGACCGCAAAATCGACAGACGGCGCAGCCGCCTTTGCGTATCCGATTATCTTCCTGCCCTTTATCAGTTCGGCGTTTGTGCCAACCAAATCGATGCCGCTGGTCGTCAGGGTCTTTGCCGAAAACCAGCCGGTGACAGCGATCGTGGATACCATCCGTGCGTTACTGTCCGGACAGCCAGTGTCTCAGGATATCTGGGTGGCGATTGCATGGTGTGTCGGCATTCTGGTTGTGGCCTACATCTTTGCGATGAGGGCCTATAATAAGCGCGTGTGAAAAGAGGGCGGTATCCGAGGAAGTCTCATCCAGAGAGCGCGCTTTTTTCCCAAACTGAGAGAGGATATACTGGGAGAAAACCTCGGGGGTCGGGAAGGAGTCATCGTGCATGAGTCGAATCGTGTCTCATCCCTCGACACTGGCTGTGTTCTCTGGATTACTTGGGGCGTTCATCGGCTTTCTTCTCAATGTTGCCAGCGGAGGAAAAACCTCGCAACTGCTCTGGATCGCCCTCATCTTCGCCTTGTTGGTCAGTCTGAGTATCACTGCCTGGCAGGAGTACACGCAGGAGCAGACCGGGAAGCAATGGGTGACGATGCTTCAGGAGATGGTCTTTCAAACCTACTTCCTCACGCTCCTCGCCGACAAGCCAGAGATTTCACAGTTGGCACGGCAACGACTGGGCCAGGTATTGAAAACCTTACGTGGCGAGCAGCAGGTCAGCATGGTGCAGTTTTTCAGTCACAACGGCCTGCCTGCGACGTTTATCGGCGACGCCTTGCGAGGAAGCGCCGGCCTGGTCGGGGCAGACCTCCAGAAGCTTGAACTGCCCCAGATTCACTTAGAACAGGCGAATTTGAGTCGCGTGAACTTCAGGGAAGCCAACCTGAGGGAAGCGCATCTGAGCGAGGCGACGTTGTATCGTGCTGACCTCTCTGGTGCCAATCTGACCCAAGCGAGCCTCACAAACACTGACCTGAGAGGAGTCAACCTCCGTGGAGCCAATCTCACTGGCGCTGATCTGAGCGAATCTCGCATGGCGATGGAAAAAGCAGGGCGTGATGCGCCCCGAGTGCAAGTAGGTGCTCGCCTCTATCCAGTCCTCAGAGCAAACCTGTCGCAGGCTCTTCTCACTCAAGCCAGGCTGCGAGGAGCCGATCTTGTTGGCGCTGATCTGGGCGGGGCGCAATTGCAGGGAGTTGATCTCACCAAGGCGAATCTCAGTTATGCGAATTTGCAGGGGGCTGATCTCAGCGGGGCTACGCTCGGCGAGGCTGTTTTGTATGGCGCGAATTTGCAGGGAGCTGACCTCAGCGGAGCTACCCTCACCGGGGCGGTTCTCGACGAGGCTGATCTGCGGGCGGCAAAAGTGACTGAAGAACAATTGCAGGCGGTCGTCTCTGGGAAGAACGTGAAGCGAGAGCCTTGAACTCGAACAAGTATCGGGATGCTTAAATGGAGGGGAAGAAAATCAAGTGGAGGGATATGAAACTCTGCTGTTCGAACCTTCGTGTAAATTACCAAACTGGTAATGTAGTCGGGGTGCCCGGACTCGAACCGGGGACCTCCTGGTCCCAAACCAGGCGCGCTACCAACTGCGCTACACCCCGCTAGCCCAAAACGCCGCTGGGTGCGGCGGTACTCTGGGTGGGCAGTACAAGATTCGAACTTGTGACCTCCACGATGTCAACGTGGCGCTCTAACCAACTGAGCTAACTGCCCTGGCAGAAACACTATACCACCTCTTCCCACGATTGTCAACGTTTATCCCTCCTGGGACGCGCAGGTCGCCGGGATTCACCTCTTGAAAAAAACGCTGCTAGCGGGTATACTGACTATAAATGGGTGACCACCCACCCATACCGATGAGAATGAATGCGTAATTCTGGTGCGCTCTGAAGCAGGAGAAATGTACACTTCCAGGGAAAGGGGTTTCGCTCATGCCGTTTCATTTGGAACAGTTGGCGAGTGTCTCGCAAGAGCAGCAGCCAACACAATGGCTGGTCATGGCAACGCAGATCCTCGCCCTCTCTTCCAGTGACCTGGCATCACTCATCCAGCAAGAGGCTACAGAAAACCCGGCCCTGGAAGTAGAGGAGCACGCGCATTGCCTCATCTGCGGGCGGGTGTTTCAAGACGGCTACTGCCCAGAGTGCCGCTATTGCGGCCTGGCTCCGGCAGCCAAATCAGAGCACCTGGGCACTGCTGATGATATGGACTCGTGGCCTGAATCGATCTCTGCGCCGGAAAGCAGCGCGCCCGCCTTTGACGCGCCGCTCTACGCCCAGTCGCCTGTTTCGCTGCACGACGTGCTGACGCGCACCCTTCAGGCGGAACTGCCCACTGAGGACACGCCCATTATCGAATATCTGGTGGGCAGCCTGGATGAGCACGGCTACCTGCGCAGCAGCCTGGCCGCAGCCGCCCTGGAACTGGGCGTTTCGCTGGCGCAAGTCGAGCGCGTGCTGGCGCAGCTTCAAACACTCGACCCGCCGGGCATCGGCGCGCGTGATGTGCGTGAATGCTTGCTGCTGCAACTGCACGCCCTCGAAGCCGAGGGCCAGCCTCAGCCGGTGGCGCGGGCCATCGTTGAGCGCTTTCTCAACGCCCTCAGCCGTGGCAATTATATGCAGATTGCTCACCAGCTTGGCCTCACACGCCGCGAAGTCGAGGAGGCGCACGCCTTTATCCAGCAGCGTCTCACCCCGTTTCCAGCCCTGAGCTATCTGGAGGGCCGCACCAGCCGGGATGCTGAGGAACTCAGGCCAATTGCTCCCGATGTCATCATTCGACGCCGCCCCGATGGGGAAATGCCGCGCTATGAGGTGGAAGTAGTCGAACAGCAGCGCTTTTCTATCCGGGTTGCCCCGGCCTACGGTGAGGCATACCGGCAGTTGCGCAAACAGCAGGCGGGGGCAGCCGAAGAGCATGTGCAGATATATCAGGCGATGACCCGCGCCCGCTTCTTCCTCTCCAGCCTGCGCCAGCGCTGGCAAACCTTGGAGAAGATTGCCTGGGGCCTCATCGAGCGGCAAGAAGCCTTCCTTGAGCAAGGCGCCAGCGCCCTTACGCCCCTGACGCGCGCCGAACTGGCGACTGCGCTGGGGGTTCACCCTTCAACTGTCAGCCGGGCAACGCTCGACAAATATGTCCTGCTGCCCAACAACGAGGTCGTCCCCTTCGCAACCTTCTTTACAGCGAACTTGCCGGTCAAGGCAGCCCTTCAGGAGCTTCTGGACCAGGCAGACCAGCCGCTCAGTGATCGACGCCTGACAGAATTGCTCGCCGCGCAGGGCATCAAGGTTGCGCGGCGTACCGTCACCAAATATCGCAGTGAACTGCGGCAGCACGCGGCCTTTCGTCGCCCTCCCCAGGCAAGTGCTCGCGCATCCTAGCAGTCGGTACTCAAAGCATACGCAGAAAGTCATCGCGCTTTGTCCCTGTGCACTTTTCACTTCTGTTGTGAAAGGAAGCTCAAACGATGTCTAACATTCAAGTTCCATCACCTGCTGCCCCCGCTCCGGGCAGACCGCAGCCAGCCCCGCAGCAAGCCGCCAGAGCGCGCCCCGGTTCCAACTCTTTCTTCAAGAACCTTGGGGTTCCAGGGCTGCTCTGGGTCATTGCTGGCCTGCTCATCTGCGGCTCGTTCTGGCTGCCGTGGTTTACCTCCACGCTGGTTTGCAATGATGCCGTGTGCAAGCCTCCCATCACCAAAGACCCGCACTTCGTCAGCCACTATGCCGCTTCACCCACGGGGTTCTCTGTCGCTAATGGCACGTTTGTCCTGACGAGCACTGGTCCATCCGGCACAACGGTCCACGAAGGCTTTTCTTTCCTCCTGCTCTGGCTGATCTTCCTGGCAGGGGTGCTGCTGGTGGTGCTGCCGCTGCTGCTGGCGCTGAGCAGGGTACACGCCGACCGCACGCGCACCTTCATCCTCGTCCTTGGCCTGCTGCTGCTAATCGTCGAAGTGGGCTATGCCATCAGCGCCTCACAAGCGCTGCCCCAAACAAAGAGCAGCCTGGCCGTGCTGCTGAATAGCCTGGCGCTGCGTTCGGGCCGCCTGGCCGTCTTTGACTTTTCCACCGGCCCGGCAGTGGGCTTCTGGCTCACGCTCGCGGCAACGCTGGGTGCCATCGGAGCCAGCCTCTACGACCGCTTTTCCGCGTCACTTGGGCAAGGCTTTGATATGGGCCTCTTCTGGAGAAACCTGGGTCTGGCCGGTCAGGTGATGCTGCTGGCGGGGATAGCATTGGTGGTGGCCTTTTTCCTGCCCTGGTTCTCCATGCCTGACCCCACGGCTGGCACCAGGGGTGGCTATCAGATCATAGGAAAGCAGGTAACCGTCATCCCCCAGACGCTTTCCGGCTGGAGCACGGCTGTCAATGGCCTCCAGACGCCTTTTTTTGCGGGCGGCTCGTGTACCTCCTGCGTCACGCCGCACGTCAGCATCTTCCTCTCTTTGTGGCTGATCGCCCTGGCCGCGCTGGGGCTGGTTGCCGTTGCCTGGATGCTGGGCCGGGCACTTCTCTGGCGGCGCATGGCGGCGATTCTTGCCTGCACCATCTGTCTGGTGGCGCTGACGCTGGAGGCGTTTTTCCTGCTGGAAGTGCAATCGTTGCAAACCTACGATGAGCAGGTCTTTCAGGCCGCAGGTCAGCAATTGAAAGGCACGGCATACGGTGTCACCTGGGGCTTCTGGGCAGCGCTGGCGATTACCGGCGTGGCGCTGCTCGTCAGCGGCTTTCTGTTGTTGCAGCGGCACAAGTCCGTCACCGGCAGGCCGATCAAGCCGTGATCATCGTAATGCGAGTCTTCGGGTTCTCATCACACAGCAAGCCTGCAACATTTCCGTTGCAGGCTTGCTCTTTTATATCGCGGTGCGCTCAGCCGTCGCTTTTCGTCCTGGGCGACACCACCGCGCCCACCACCCAACCCAGCACACCAACGCCCACCGTCAGGCCCAGCATCACCCAGATCGCCGCTGTCAGCGATGCCGCGTTGCTGATCAGCGCGCCCACAATCAGCCCGGCCATCAGGCCAAGGCACACGCCCAGCGCGCAGCCCAGATGGCTGAGATTACGACCTTTGAAATAATGAAACATCAGGCGCTCAATTCCTGTTTTGTTCTGTGAAAACCGTGAAAACCAGAGGGAGCGCTAAAAGCAGCCTCGCCAGCACTATATCGCTTGTGCGCGCGCCACGTCAAGGCCGCGACAGACGCCCCCTTGACAGCGCCGCATTTCTTCTGTATACTTGCTGGTAACGCTACCGGTAACGCTACCAGCTCAGCAAATAAAAGGAGGAAAGCAAAAGCGTCCCATTTCATCGCTGGAACAACGTCTAGCCGTATCCTCAGCAGCCCTGAAAGGAAGTAGCAATGCAGCGATTTTCGCACGGAGACAAGGATACCAGTTCCCAGCCTCAACGCAGACGATCCTCTCTGTTCACCCGCCGGATATACACCGCGCTGCTCGCCCTGGCAGCAGTCGTGCTGGTCCTCGGCCTTTCCTTCACCTTTGGCAAAACGCCCACCGCCCGCGCCGCCACCTGGACCCAGATTTGGGGCGACGAGTTCAACGGAGCCGCCAACACCGGCGTCAACACCTCCAACTGGCTCTATGATACCGGCACCGGCTACGGCTGCTCGGGGTGCCCCTCCGGTTGGGGCACGGGCGAAGTCGAAAGCATGACGAACAGCACGGCCAACGTCTACCAGGACGGCAGCGGCCATCTCGTTATCAAAGCCATCAACAGCGGCGGCAATTGGACCTCCGGGCGCATCGAGACGCAGCAGACCAGTTTCGCCGCGCCAGCCGGAGGGGAACTGGCGGTCGAAGCCTCGATTGAGCAGCCCAACGTCACCAACAGCAATGGCCTGGGCTATTGGCCCGCCTTCTGGATGCTGGGGTCGGCGTTCCGTGGCAATTATCTCAACTGGCCCGGCATCGGCGAAGTCGACATCATGGAGGATATCAACGGGCTAAGCTCCGAGTTCGGTACGCTGCACTGTGGCACCAGCCCCGGCGGCCCGTGCAACGAGACCACCGGCATTGGCAGCGGCCAGCGCGCCTGTTCCGGCTGCCAGACCTCCTTCCACACCTACCGCGTCGAAATTGACCGCAGCGTTTCGCCGGAGCAGATTCGCTGGTATCTGGACGGGAACAACTTCTTCACCGTCAACGCCAATCAGGTCGATGCCACCACCTGGGCCAACGCCGTCGATCACAGTTTCTTCATCATCTTCGACCTGGCAATGGGCGGTGGCTTCCCGGCAGCCTTCGGCGGCGGCCCCACGTCGGCCACAATCTCTGGCGGGTCGATGCTGGTTGATTATGTCCACGTCTTCACGGCGTCCGGCTCTGCACCCACGCCCACACCCACGGCAAGCGGGTCGACGCCCACGCCTACACCCACCGCGAGCGGCAGCGGCTTTACCCAGGGCGTGAACAGCCTCAGTTCCAGCAGCGCGCTGTTCTGGTTCCAACCCAGCGGCTGGACGGCAGGCTATGTCATTCTGCACTACACCGTCACCGGCCAGACGCAGCAGAATGTGAATATGACCTATAACAGCAGCACCGCCCGCTGGGAATACACCGTCAGCGGCCTGAGTCCAGGGCAAACGGTCACCTACTCATTCACCTATCAAAAGAGTGGGCTACAGTACGACACCGGCACCTACACCTGGACAAACTCCGGCGCGACGCCCACGCCCACCCCAACCCCCAACACGTGTACCGGCACCTTTGCCGAGGGCGTGAACAATGTAAGCGGCAGCCAGGCGCAGTTCTGGTTCCAACCCTGTAGCTGGACGGCAGGCTACGTCATCGTGCATTACATCGTTCCCGGCCAGGTGCAGCAGAACGTCACCATGACCTATAACAGCAGCGATGGGCGCTGGGAATACACCGCTGGTGGCATGAGTTCGGGCCAGACGATCACCTACTGGTTTACCTACCAGCAAAGCGGCGTCCAGCACGACACCAGCACCTATACCTGGACCCATCCGTAACGCATCCGGTAGCCCACCTCACAAGCGCAAGGGAGGCGTCCAGATCGGACGCCTCCCTTGCATTTCAGCGCGGCATCTCTCTTGCTTCTTTGGGCAAATCTGTGTATGATAGAGCCAATTTTCCGGTAGCGTTCCCACAAGAATACAGAAAAGATGTATTAGACCCTATGACTAAAAGACTGACCATTCAAGACATCGCGCGGCTGGCGGGTGTCTCCCATTCCACCGTGTCGCGGGTCTTGAACAAAAAACCGGACGTAGATGCCGCCACCCGCGAGCGCGTCTTGCGCGTGGTGGAAGAGCACAGCTTTGTGCCCAGCCAGGCCGCTACCCGGCTGGCCGGTGGCCGCAGCCAGATTCTCGGCGTGCTGGTGCCCCCATTATCCTGGCCGTTTATCGAGGGCATTACCCAGGGAGCCATCGGCGCTTCGCTGCAATGGCCGCTTGTGCCGGAGATCATGCGCGGCGTCACCGAATATATCAGCACCACCCCCTATGAACTGCTGCTCTACAGCATCAGCCAGCACAAAGACCACCACGAAATCATCCAGCGCATTCTGGCAACGCAGCTTATCTCCGGGCTGCTGGCGATCCTGCCCGCCGACGCCGCCGACCAGTTAGAAGCCGTCCACGAACACGGGCTGCCGGTGGTGCTGATCGACGACCAGGGCGCGCATCCCAACATTCCCTGGGTCGGCACCGATAACCGCTATGGCGCTTACCTGGCTGTCAAGCATCTGCTGGGTCTGGGCCATCGGCGCATCGGGCACATTCGCGGCCTGTATGCCTGCTCCGAAGAACGCTATCAGGGCTACTGCGATGCCCTGCGCGAAGCCGGAATCGCTCCCGACCCGGCATTGGTGCTGCAAGGCGATTTTGCCCCGGCCAGCGGGCAGGCGTGCGCCCGCGCCTTCTTTGCCATGCCCGAACGCCCAACCGCGCTGTTTGTCGGCAACGATCAGATGGCCTATGGCGTGCTGGCCGTGGCCCAGCAGCTTGGTGTGCGCATCCCTGACGAGGTGGCCGTCGTCGGCTTCGATGACATCCCGCTTTCGGCCTACATTCGCCCGGCGCTGACCACGGTCCACCAGCCGTTTTTCGAGATGGGCCAGCGCGCCGCACGGCTCTTGCTTTCCCTGGTGGAATCCGCGCCTTCGCTGGCGCTAGCCGCCCAGGAGAGCCTGCTAAAAGAGGCGAACGCGCCCGATGCCGCGCTGCATATCCAGCTTGCCACCAGCCTGACTGTCAGAGAATCGTGTGGAGCGCGCGCCGCGCATCACTTCTCCCTGCCCATGCCCGAAATCCATTAAGTTGCCTGGCGCATGGTACAATGAGGGCAAAGAGCGCCCGATGTTTTGGAGAGAAGCCAGCGAGCGATGTATCAAATAATTTTGCGCCTGAGCCAACTGGTGATCCTTCTCGTCATGAAGCGGCGCGCCAGCGGCCAGGAGAAAACCCCACGCGAGGGCAGCCTGCTCATCATCTCCAATCACCTGGGCCTGCTCGACCCGCTCGCCATTGGCACCAGGCTGCCGCGCCGCCTCTATATCCTCTCCAAAGCCGAGGTGTTCTCCTGGCCGGTGCTGGGCTGGCTGGCACGCAGAGCCGACGTGATTCCCATCCATCGCGGCCAATCAGACCGCGAGGCCATCCGCCACGTGCTGGAACATCTGGAGGCAGGCCACGCCGTCTTACTCTTCCCCGAAGGCACCTACCCCAAATCTCACCAGCCGCGCGGCATGCTCAAAGCGCAGGCAGGCGCGGCCCTGCTGGCGCAGCGCAGCGGCGCGACTATCCTGCCCGTTGGCATCAGCGGCTCGGATATGGTCTGGAGTCCGCGCACCTTGCCCTGGGGATTGTTCCGACGCTGGCCTGTGGAGGTGCGCGTGGGCGACCCCTATCGCCCTACCGTGCCCGCCAGCGTCAGCCAGAAGCAGGCACTGGCGCTGATCACCGAAGAGATGATGCGCAGCATCGCCGCTTTGCTGCCAGAATCTTATCGAGGAGTATATCGCGCAGCCGTTTCAGACACGGAAACTCAGCCCACACTGCCCGCGCCGCCGCCTACGCCAGACCCTCTGCCAGGATAAAAGCACTTCTTGCAATCAAGGGGTGTTGTTTGTCATGCGTGCTGCCGAGCGTGTCACAGGCCCGGTGTCGACTCCAGGGTGGCCCTGGCTGTTTTTTCATCGACATCATAGACACTGCTGTAGAGTTCGATGGCCCACTTTTTATTGCCCGCCTGCCAGGCGGCGCGGATAGCTTGCGCGTTTCTCGCCTGGCTTTCCGGGCTGCGGCGCAGTTCCTTCAACACCGCTGCCTGTGCTGTCCATTTGTCCACATTCATCATCGATGTGGTCTCGGTGACGACCCACTGCTCCAGCAGGGCTTCCAGCCAACTAACCTTGGCTTCTAAATAGGCAATACGCCTGGCCTGTTCTGGATCGGGCTGCATCAGTCGTTCCCTTTCTGCGCGTGAGCGCTCGGTGATGCCATCTGGTTGAGCAGCGGGCTTGTTGCTCCTATGGTTTCCTGGAGCATAGCGGATGACGCCTCCATTCGTCAATAGGCGCAAGCGCCCCAGCCGAAGCGATCAGCTTTCTGCTTCGGCTGGGGCGCTTGTCCGGCAGGCGTGCGTTATCTGCGCCCGCGCGCCTCATTGAGCAGCTTTTCGGGGGTCGGCCCCATGAAGCCCACGCCGGTAATCACCTCAATATCGCCGTTGACCTGCACCTGGCACGCCAGGCGCGTGCCGCGCCGCTTCTGGCGCAGCGGGCCAAAGGGAGGGATGTTCTCGTTCAGCTTCTCCTGCCAGGTCGGCGGATTCACCGCGTTGGCGGGCGAAACGATGACCTCATCGGTGCCGCAGAGGCCATTGCCGTGGCACTGGATAAAGTTCGACATCCCCATGAACTTCTGATACAGCGGAATATCGTTGTCCAGCGCGGCATAGCGCAGGCTTTCGCCCACCTCCACCTGGACCTTTTTGCCCTCACGCACAAAATTGATCGTTGGCACAGTTCGCTCCTTACATAGCAGAATCAGGCGGCGACGCGCCCATGTGTTTGAAAAGAGATGATGTCTGCGAGGCGCATCCGCCCCACCCTCTATCATAGCGCAGGATGCCCCGCCCGCGCTACTGCTGGCGGGTGAAAGTGTAGCACACCTGGCCGCGCCGGTCAACGCGCGCCCGCGCAGGCGCACCTGGCGAATCTTGAACGCATGTGCTAGCATAGCGCTATGGAAAGCCTGCTGCATACCTCCAGCTTCATCTTACAGGGCCACGCACAGGAGCATTTCTGGCAGGGCATTGGCACGCTCTCGCTCAAAACGTTTTGCTCCGGCCAGGCGCTCTATCGCGTCGATGATGGCTACATCGCCGTAGACGATGCCAGCTATCTGCTGCTCAACCACGCGCAGCCCTACACGATCATCATCGACGCCTGGCAGCCTGTCGAATCGTTTTGCGTTTTCTTCGCGGCGGGCTTTGCCGAAGACGTGGCGCGCAGCCTCAGCGCCTCCAACGCGCGCCTGCTCGATGAACCAACCGCCGCGCTTCCAGCGCTCCACTTCTTCGAGCGCACCTATCCCCATGACGCCGCGCTCTCGGCGCTGTTGGCGCATCTGCGACACAATCGTGTCCATTGTGCTGCTGACCCTTTCTGGCTTCAGGAGCAGTTGCATCGCCTGATGCGCCATTTGCTGCGCGTCCATCAGCAGGTCTGGCGCGAAGTCGAAGACCTGCCAGCCGCGCGGCCAGCCACCCGCGAAGAACTCTATCGTCGGCTGCATCGCGCCAGAGACTACGCGGCGGCCCTGGCGCATACCCCGCTGACGCTCGACGACCTGGCGCGCGTGGCCTGCCTCTCGCCCAATCATTTCCTGCGCACCTTCAAAGCCGCTTTTCACCAGACGCCGCACCAATACCTCACCTCCAGACGGCTCGAACAGGCCAGCCATCTGCTCCGGCACACCGATCTCTCCGTCACCGAGATTTGCTTTGCCGTCGGCTTTCAGAGCCTGGGGTCGTTTAGCTGGCTCTTTCGCCGCAAGGTTGGCCTCTCGCCTGAAGCATTCCGCCGCCAAAAAAGGTGATTTTGAAGAAGCTTTTTCGCCCAAAGCCTGGCACACTTCAGGGCAGAAGTCTTATTCCCTTCACACAGAGACGGAGCAAAAGAGCATGAGCCAGGAAAAAGCCGAAGCGCTGAACCCAACCCTTGTCCACGAACTGGTCTTGCAGGCCCATCGCAGCCTGGACCGCGTCAACGAACTGCTTGAGCAAGAGCCACGACTGGTCAATGCCGCCTGGGATTGGGGCGGCGGAGATTGGGAAACCGCGCTGGGCGCAGCCGCCCACATGGGCCGCAAAGACATCGCCCAGGCGCTGCTGTCGCGAGGAGCGCGCCTGGATATCTTTGCCGCTGCTATGCTCGGCAAGCTAGAGATCATCCAGGCGACACTCGCGGCCTTCCCCGAAGCGCTTCACACGCCCGGCCCACACGGCATTCCGCTCTTGCAGCACGCCCAGGCCGGTGGCAAAGAAGCTGCCCCGGTGGTGGCCTTTCTGGAGGGTTTGCTTAACGCCTGAGCGCCGCTCAGATGCTGTATGCCGTCAACTGCCCGGCCTCATCGGGGCAATAGAGGGTGCTGCCTACTACAATAGGCGTCTCCCAGTGGATGCCCGCTATCGTTCCTCCCGCGCTTTCCTGGGCGCTGCTCCAAAGCTGTTTGCCCGTGTCGGGGTTCAGCCCCAGGATGGCGTGGCTGGTGGCGACAAAGAGCACGCCTCCCGCGATGATGGGCGACGTGGCCTCCACGCCCAGATACCACGCCTTTTGCAGCGTCGTGGTCCCATCGGGCGAGGTCACCACTTTGAAGGCGTCCATATGGCAGAGCGTGGCGACAATCAGATAGATATTGCCGTCGGCATCCTGCCAGGCCACCGGCTGCGCCAGCGTGGGGCACAGGTCCGGCAGTTCCACCGTCTGCAACTCGCCGCCCACATGCCCAGGGCCACCCTGCCCGCTCAGATTTTGCCGGTTGATAACGCGCAGCAGACCCTCTTTGCCAGCCTGCACCGCCAGATAGGGCGTTTTGCTCTGCGGAATCTTCGGCAGCATCACCGGGGCCGTGCTGCCCAGGTCACGGTTCTGGAAGGCTTCGGTGGCGTAATTCTCCGGCGTATAGGAATCGAGAATGGTCGACCCATCCGGCGTCATCTCGATGACGCTGTCGCCCCAATTGCTGCCGCCGTGATTGGCAGTATAAAAGCCGTCGCTGGTGGTGAAGAAGATATGGCCGGTCACCGGGTCTTGCACCACCGCTGGCCTGGCCCAGATGCCCGCGCCGTTAGCGGAGCATTCGCCCAGCGCCAGCAGGTGGGTGTGATCGTTGCAGAGGGCGTTGAAGACATGATGCGCGCCGGTCTTCACGTTAATCGCCACCATATGCCCCTGATATGGCGGCGCATCCCCGGAAAAGCTGGCGGTAGTCACATAGAGATAGCCGTCAATCAGATTGAGTGGCGAAGATACCTTCTCGCTTAGCGGCATCCGCGTTATCCGCTCCGGCCAGCCGTTGCCCTGAAGCTCCTTGCCGGTGGTCAGCCGGAAGCGATGCACATATCCATCCAGCCCATAGCTGTAAATCATATTATTGGCCGGGTCTGCCGCAGGAGTCGATTTTGTATACTTGGCATTGAGATAACCGGCCCTGGGCGTTACCTCCCAGAAGATATGGCCGGTGTCGGCGTCGATTGCCATCAGCGTGCCCGCGTCGGTCGTCACATAGAGGACATCGTGCTTTTGTCCATCCGGCATGACCAGGTTGCGCACCATAATGGGCCGCTCATCCGCCAGGTCAGGAAGCTGCACGTGCCAGGAGCGATGCAGTTGGCTGACCGTCGCCGTCGTAATCGCCGTTTCGGCATCATTGATGCTGGCGTGCGCGGGATCACCGCCAAAAGTCAGCCAGGCTCCGCCTTCTTCCTGCTGCAACTGCGAGGCGCTGCTGCTCTTGTGTGGGGTTGGGCGAACGGGGCGCTGCGTGGCGGCTGGCTGATTACAGGCGGCCATCACCAGGGCCACAGCCACCACCAGCCCGCGCAGCGCCAGGGCAGACGCGCCACGATAATTCATTGCTCTCATACGTGTTGGTGCTCCCGTCAGAAATCCTTATCGTTCACAGGCTATAAGAAGGACAGACTGCCACTCCAGCGCCTTCAGCATCTTTTTGGCGGCTCGCCTCCCCTGAGTGGCGAGCTGCCAAAAGACAGAGCGGTAGTGTGTGCAATCTTTATACCGAGCGGGACCGGAGCAATGGCCGAGGCGGCAGATAGGGGGCTATCCGCCCAGGTTCACCCCAAACAGGGGCAATATCAGCGAGATGAAGATATAGAGCACGGCCATGACGCTGACGCCTATGGTTGTCGCCCAGGCAATCACGTTATAGATGCGTCCATTGGTGTGGCTGCCCATCAGACGGCGGTTATTCACCAGCCGCAGGATGAAGACCAGCAGCACCGGCAGCAGAATGGCATTGAGGATTTGCAAATTGACCAGGATGGAAATGATCGGCAGGTTGGGAATCAAGGCGATGACAGCGGCAATGATGATCAGGCCGGTAAAGATGGCCTGAAAGACCGGCGCTTCCCGAAAGCTGCGCGACACGCCGCGCTCGAAGCCGAACGCCTCGCAGATGGCATACGAAGTCGACAGCGGCAGCACCGCCGCCGCCAGCATCGACGCGCCAAAGAGGCCAACCGCAAAGAGGTATTTGGCAAAAGGACCGGCAAATGGCTCCAGGGCGCGGGCGGCATCATCAGCGGTGGCGATGGAGATATGATTCAGAAAGAGCGTCGCGCCCGTGGCAATGATGATGAAGTAGGAGACCAGATTGCCCAGGACGGAACTGCTGTACACATCCACGATCTCGTAGGGATATTCTTTGGGCTGAATGCCCTTATCGGCGACGGCAGACTGCACATAGACCTGCATATACGGCGTGATTGTTGTGCCAATGATCGCCACAAACGTGGCGATGAATCCGCCCGCCAGCGAAAAGCTGGGGATGACCGTCTGGTGCAGCACAGCGCCCCAATCCGGCTTGGAGAGAAAGGCCGCGGGAACATAGCTGAGCAGCGCCAGCGCCATCACCAGAAAAATCTTCTCCACGCGGCGATAGCTGCCCTTGATGACCAGCCACCAGACCAGGAAAGCCACCAGCGGCACGCCCAGATAGACCAGCCAGGTGCCCTCGCCCGCCAGCACCTGAATGCTGGCCTTGATGCCCAGAAATTCGGTCACCACTGTGCTGCCATTGGCAACCAGCAGGCACAGCATGGCAAAGGCTGTCCAGCGCACCCCAAACTCTTCCCGAATCAGATCGGCCAGCCCCTTCTGGGTGAACGCGCCCATGCGCGCGCACATCTCCTGCACCACGGCCAGACTGACGGTGATGAGCAGCATAATCCAGAGCAACTGAAAGCCATAGCTCGCGCCAGCCTGCGCGTAGGTGGCGATGCCGCCCGCGTCGTCGCCAGCCGCCGCCGAAATCAATCCAGGGCCAAGCACTCCCAGCAGCAGGAGCAAGCGCGTGGGGCGCCGTCGCCTGCGCGTGGGATGCTGCTGGCGCTGTTTTACAGTTTGCTCAAGGCGTGGTGATGTTTCAGTCACATGCTCGTCAGGCATGGCTGTCTCCTACTCAGTGGATAAAGATACCATCCGGGCCACGTTATCCCAGCTTCATGCCAAAGAGGGATAAGACCTGGGTCAGCAGATACATCGCCGTCAGGCAAATCAGGATGACAGTGGTTGCCCAGGCGATGATGTTATAGACGCGCCCGTTGGCATAGCGCCCCATCAGGCGGCGGTTATTCACCAGCCGCAGCACAAAAATCAACAGCACGGGCATCAGAATCGCGTTAAGGACTTGTAGATTCACCAGCACTGAAATAATGGGTAGGCCGGGAATCAGCGCGATCAGTGTCCCGAAGACGATCAGGCCAGTGAAGAGCGATTGAAAGGCTGGCGCTTCCCGAAAGCTGCGCGACACGCCGCGCTCGAAGCCGAACGCCTCACAGATGGCATACGAGGTCGAGAGCGGCAGCACCGCCGCCGCCAGCATCGACGCGCCAAACAGCCCAATCGCAAATAATAACTCGGCATAGGGGCCAGCAATCGGGGCCAGCGCGCGCGCCGCCGTTGCGGCATCGGGGATGGAGGTCACGCCGTGCACAAAAAGCGTCGCGCCAGTCGTGACGATGATAAAAAAAACCGTCACAATGCCAAAGAGAGAACCGCTGTAGACATCCACCACCTCGTACGGATATTCCTCCATATTCGTGCCCTTATCCACCACCGCCGACTGCGTGTACACCGGCATATAGGGCGAGATGGTCGTGCCCACAGTTGCCACAAAGGTGGCGATAAACGGGCCGGTCAGCAGGAAGGTGGGCACCACCGTGGAATGAAAGACCGTGCCCCAGTTCGGCTTTGCCAGAAAGGCCGCCGGAATATAGCTCAGGAAGACCAGCGCCATCAGCAGGAAAATCTTTTCCACGCGGCGATAGCTGCCCTTCATCACCAGCCACCACAGCGCCACAGCCACCAGAGGCACCAGCAGATAGACCAGCCAGGTATCGTTTCCGGCCAACACCTGCACTGCTGCCCGAATGCCCAGAAACTCGGTGACGACGATGCCGCCATTGGCAATCAGCAAGCACAGCATGGCAAAGGCCGTCCAGCGCACCCCGAACTCTTCCCGAATCAGATCGGCCAGACCCTTCTGCGTCACCGCGCCCATACGCGCGCACATCTCCTGAATTACCACCAGGCCGATCAACAGCGGAATCAGCGTCCACAGCAGCCCATAACCATAGCTGGCCCCATCGCTGGCATAGGTTGCCACCCCGCCAGCATCATTACCAGCCGCCGCCGAAATCAGCCCGGGGCCAAGCACCCCCAACAGCAGCAGCAGTCGGCTGGGGCGACGCTGTTTGCGTAATTGCTTCATCGGCCCCGTTCTGTCGGGTGGTTCATTCACTTTTAGTTCAGCAATCGTTTGCTCCTCAGGCATGCAAGCCTCCTGCCAGCAAATCAGCATAAGCCACTGCTGATTGCGCAGTGATGTCAGCGTATGAGGCAAAAAGACGAATCAACCGGCAGGTGGGCTGCCGGTTTTCCGTTCAGCAAGAACTATACTATGCCGCTGGCGGATTTGTCACCCTCTGCGCCGCTATTCGGTCACAGCAAGCACCGCCTTGCCGGGATAGCGCCGGTCCATCAACTGGCGGGCCACCTCGGCAATATCCGTCCAGGGTGCTTCTACCTCAATGCGCGGGTGCAGCCGCTTCTCGTCAATCAGGCGCACCAGGCGTGCCAGACCCTGGCCTGCGGGGTGACGTTTGACTTCATCGAAGATGAGAAAGCCGTACAGACTCGTTCCGCCCGTCCGAAAGAACGCGCCAGGGCTAAAGCTGGCATCGCCGCCTGCCGAAACACCAAACAGCACACACATGCCGCCTGGCGCGAGCAGCGTCAGCGCGGTGCCCAGCGATGCCCCACCAACCGATTCCAGAATCAAATGATAGGGGCCAAAGGCTCTGGCCGGGGCCAGGTCATCCCCGATGACCACCTCGTGCGCGCCCAATTCGCGCACCGGCTCCTCATAGTTGGCATTGCGAAACGCTCCAACCACTTTCGCGCCCATCAGCCGCGCCAGTTGCACAGCAAACAGGCCCACACCACCCGAAGCGCCCGTCACCAGCACCGGCTGTTCGAGCAGCCCGCCGCCCTTTTCCAGCGCGTACAGCGCCGTCAGCCCGGCGATGGGCAGCGTGGACGCCTGCGCAAACGAAACGCTTTCGGGCAGTTCGGCCAGCGCGTGTGTCGGCACGGCCACCAGTTCGGCCCAGCCGCCCGTGTTCAGGAATCCAACCACCCGCGCGCCCTGGCGCGGCCCTGAACCATCTGCGGCGGCCTGCTCGACCACGCCCGCCACATCCCAACCAGGGCGCGTCACGGTGGTGGCGTTCATGGCGTTACGCACCTCGCCGCGATTCAGCGAAATCGCATGCACACGCACCAACGCCTCGGTGGGCAGCGGGCTGGGCGCGTCTACCTCGCGCAGCGCCAGCCGCTCAGGAAGGGCCGGATCAGCCACAACAGCACGAATTGTTGCCATAGATACACTCCTTTCCAGTTGTCTCTATAACTATTACCAGCAAAGGCAGGACTTGTTCCAGGGCACGAGGGAGATGTCCAGATGGGTGTTGACGGCGGTGGTAAGCTGAAAGGACGGGCTTGAAAGCGCGCTCGTGAGGAGCGCAGCGTTCATGGAGAGGAACTGACCCATGCCTGAACCCGATCACCCCACCGCACAACAGACCAGCGCCCCATCAGAGCAGGCCCAGGCGGCCCAGCATCACCCCACGCCCGAGGAGCAGCTTCGGGCGACCACGGTTGGGGAACTGGTGCCTCTGAGCGGACCGATTCAACTCGTCGATTACGACCCGGCGTGGCCTGAGATTTTCGAGCGCGAAGCCGAGCGAGTGCGGGCCGCGCTTGGCGACCGCGCGCTCCTGCTGGAACATGTCGGCTCAACCTCCGTGCCCGGGCTGGCCGCCAAACCACGCATCGATATGCTGCTGGTCGTCGCGGACTCATCGGCGGAGTCCGCGTACATCCCAGCGCTGGAGGCCGCTGGCTATATCCTGCGCATCCGAGAACCAGACTGGCACGAGCACCGCATGTTCAACCGCGCGGAGACCGCACTCAACCTGCATGTCTTCTCGCGGGGCTGTTCCGAAATAGACCGCATGCTGCTGTTCCGCAACTGGCTGCGCGCCCACGACGATGATCGTCAGCTTTACGAACGCACGAAGCGAGAACTGGCGCAGCGGGACTGGAGGTATACGCAACATTATGCCGACGCCAAGACGGCGGTGGTGGAAGAGATTCTGGCGCGAGCGCAGGCACAGGGCAGGGAATAGTAAAGTGTCCACAGTGTCCAAATGAGGCCCAATCCTGGCCGCATTTGCCTGTATCCTGGAGCAGGAAATGGCAGCATTTGGTCGGCGGTGGCAAGCTCGTCGCTGCAACCAGGGCTGCCTCTACGCGAGGAGGAACGATCATGAGCGAGTCAACCTTCAAGCAGCAGGAACAGGATGGCCGGGCGGATTTTGATTTCTTCATTGGCTCCTGGAGGTGCAGGCATCGGGTGCTGCGGGAGTGGCTGAAGGGGTCAACGTCCTGGGAGGAGTTTGGAGGCACGTCGGTGGCCCGCAAGATACTGGGAGGACTGGGGCATATCGAGGAAGTCACCCTGGAGCGCGCGTCTGGGACCACAGAAGAGCTGCTGGTGCGTCTCTTCGATCCCCAAACGCAGCAGTGGAGCATCTATGGGGCTGACAGCAGCGGCTTCGACCCCCAGCCAGTGATTGGCACATTCAAGGATGGGCGCATCGAGGGGTATGCGCACCAACCCTGGGAGGGCAAGTACATTTTTCGTCGCGTGATCTGGTCGGAGATCACCGCCACCTCGTTTCACTGGGAGCAAGCGTTTTCCGCCGATGGCGGAAACACGTGGGAAACCAACTGGATTGCGGACTTTGTACGCAGCGACTAGTCGGTGAAGCGCGGCACCATGCGGCGGTAAACCAGTGTCATTTTTCCGTCACCGGTCGTACCAAGAGATGATCTCTCCCTTGAGGAGGTACGCATAGCTATGAGAAAAAGAAGCGACGCATGGCCTCCTGGTCGCTGGCAGAAGCGGCCTGATTGGCAGCCGCCTCTCTCACCAACGACCAGGACCAGCCGAGGCGATGCGGCCCTGTGAACGGCCAGCGCTATCTCACTGCGTCCACTGCCTGCTGAAAGCTCACGAGCGCGGCGGCCTCACCCACCTGCCGCGCCAGCGCCACATATAAATGCTGCAAATACAAGCCCTGCGCGGCCAGCAGCTTGTTGCGCGTTTCGCGGCTGATGCTGGAGAGCGGCGCTTCCACCACGCGCCGCGAGGCTTCCAGTTCGGTGAGCGCTAACAACCCCAGCACACGCGGCGGCAGCCCGAACAGCCGCGCCTGCTCCGGGCGCTGGCGATGCAGGCTCTGGATGGCCTCGTTGCCATCGAAGCGCGGAGGACGCCGCCAGGCGGGGATGATGTAGGCGCGCAGCGGTTCGGGCAGCGCCTCGGTGAGCAGACGCAGGCCGAACTCGCGGCGCAGCGGATTAGTGCGGGTGTAGCGGCCAGAGGGATACGACGGGGGTTTGGGAGGACCAGCAAGCAATGCCATGGAAAGATGCTCCTTTCGACGACTGAAGACAACTTCAGATGCCGAAACGGCCCCCTCCTGGCACGCAGACTGGCGCGGGCTTGCCACGCGGGCAAACGCGGATGATGCGCGTTTCCCCTTCTGACAAGATCCCGTTGGCGAAATCAGAAATGAGGTGAGACACTGGAGAGACCTACAAACGCCACCGAATTTGCCTCAGCAGAGCCAAGGAGCCCAGGATGTCTCT